>Ga0074195_1002611_pt1 | contig 19459 bp, 17 predicted proteins | sample EPASupsiteHSE623_FD_64525 | JGI IMG/M metagenome (GOLD analysis project Ga0074195, IMG submission 64525) | Bioremediated contaminated groundwater from EPA Superfund site, New Mexico - Sample HSE6-23 | ecosystem: Environmental > Aquatic > Deep subsurface > Groundwater > Contaminated ...
TACAGTGAATCCCTGCGAAGAGGCAAAGGCCAGCCTGCCACTGATTCTTCCGAAACCGGTAATAACCCCATCGCCAAAGGCTGTTACTTTTTTTCCAAAATCCCCTCCTGCCGCGGCCGGTAAGGAAAAGGCATCTATTTCTTCAAATGATTCAGGATCAAACAGCATGTTGATTCTCTCCCTGGCCGTCATTTTGCCTTTGGAATGCTGTTTTTCAACAGTAATTTCGTTTTGCTGTTCCCTGTAAATCCTGTTCCTTTCAATAAAACGCGTGTAAAGCTTTCCTTTTACATCCATGCAAAAAGTATTTTGGGATTAATTAAAAAGGTATTTAATCGGCTTGAAAATCGCGAAGTATGAGTAATATTTCAATGAATACAACTGTAGCATGTCATTTCGTTGTCAAATGGGTATCCGTTCTGATATACAATCAAATACCCTTACTTACTCATTTATTAGTCATCAAGGTTGAAGGACTAAGACCTGAACAAAGTTAACAATAAATATCTGACATAACCAAGTTACTTAATCCTGCTTTTATTTCGCCAATCGTTCAGGGTATCTCCGGCCAGGTAACCGAATACGCCTCCGACTGCAACACTGGAATACCAGTGCGAGGTGATGGGACAAGTGCCACTGCTGCATCCAACGAACCGCCAGTAAATGTATCCTCCTGTCATTCCAAGCAGAATGATGGTCAAAAGGATTCTGTACTTAAACAACAACTGTCTCATTCCTTAATATTAAGAACATCACCAATGGCCTGTACAAATGTTTCTTTAGGCAAAGCACCCATTGCCATCTGTGGCTGGCCTTCAACGGGTACGAATAACAGGCTCGGAATACTTCGGATTCCAAACATTGCGGATAATTCCTGTTCTGCTTCCGTATCTATTTTATAAATTTCAAGCTTGTCACCATATTCATCCTTAAGTTCTTCAAGTATGGGGGCGACCATTCTGCAAGGAGCGCACCAATCAGCATAAAAGTCAATAATTGCAGGACGCGAACCTTCATACTTCCATTCCTTGTTTTCCTCAAAATTAAATACCTTTTGCTTGAAAGTTTCTTTTGTTAAATGTTCTAGTTTCATGATTTTTTATTTTTATACTGTAATCAGAACAGTCAAATACCGAACCAAATATTTAAAAATATAAATATATGCATATAAACTGTCGAATTGACAGTCCGGAATTTTTTTAACCAACTTAGTAACAATCTCCATACGGATATGTTTTAAGGAGCCGTTGGTATGTTGTTTTTTGGTTTCTTTGCAGTAAATTCTAATAAGTTATACCATGCCGGAAACTTCATGGCTAGGAACCTTTTAATGTTTTCCGATCGTTGTATGGCAGCCTGCGTGAACTATTTCTGCTGCAGGCTGTTTAACTAAAAAAAATGGAATTGACGGAAAAAAAATGTATTCCCTGTGAGGGAGGCATTCCTGCACTCGATGCAGATCAGATTAGGAAGTATTTAGGAGAACTGAATAACTGGAATTTGTCGGAGAATCTTAAAATCAGTAAAACCTTCAGCTTCATAAATTTCAGGCACACCATGGATTTTGTAAACAAAGTGGCTGATTTGGCAGAATCAGAAGGGCATCATCCGGATATGATTGTCTCTTATGGCACCTGTGTGGTAGAATTATGGACACACGCAATTCATGGATTGTCGGAAAACGATTTCATCCTGGCCGCAAAAATTGACCGGATTTAACTCGTTAGTTCCGCATATTTATGAAAGGTAAATTCAAACCGAGGCAGCAATTCCTTGTATAACTCCCCTGATTCCAGCATCTCTTCATCTCCATCCTCATACATCCATTTTAACCGGATAATTTTATTGTCCTGATTCCTTTCAATGGATTTGAAAAAATCGAGCAGTTGTTTTGAAACACTGGTATTAAAGTAATCAAGGTTAATTTCAAGTTGAACTTCATCAGCCGAAAAATCAGCAATCCAGGCATGGAGTGGAGCAAAGAACTTTGCTGCATCTTCCGGCAAAGCCCTGCCTGTTATCTTTAGTTCACCGCCGGTTTTAAAGGAAACAGAGGGCAAAGATTCGGTTCCCTGAATTATCAAATCATTCATAGGTTGGCAGGATTAGTATCTCATACATCATCACACAAATTTATATGAAAGTACCAAAAAATAAAATAATCCTGTCAGAATCAGCAATAAATTGTCGCTGCCAGCATCAGTCTTTTCAGTTTTGCCGGTGTTTTCGGTTCAGTTCATTCCAGGCAAGCGCTCCTGCACCCAGCACACCTGCATTCATATCCGGCAGGCTCGAAAGTAATATTTTCACCTTGTTCCTGAAAATCGGCAAAAGGCTTTCATCCATGTATTTTTTGGTTGGATTGATGATCAAGTCACGGGAATTGGCAAGCCCTCCCAAAAGAAAGATGGCTTCCGGACTGTTGTGGGAAACCGTATCAGCAAGTTTGGAACCCAGGATCCAACCAGTGTAATCAAACGCTTCAAGGGCAATCTTGTCACCGCGGATTGCTGCTTCACTGATCATTTTGGCAGTGAGGTTATTAAAGCAAACCCCTCGAAGCTCACTGTCGATCATCCTTTCAGCCAGCAACCAATAAACCGTTCGCCTGATCCCTGAAGCTGATGCGTACGTTTCAAGGCATCCCTTTCTGCCACAGGCACAGTCACGTCCGTTAAGCTGGGCAATAATATGGCCCAATTCTCCGGCAAAACCATCATGACCATAAACCAGTGTACCACCAACAACAATCCCGCTGCCCAGTCCGGTGCCCAAGGTAATCACCACAAAATCCTTCATGTTTTTAGCACCACCGAACACCATTTCTCCGATTGCTGCTGCATTGGCATCATTGGTTAGTACAACGGTAATACCCGGATAGTATTTTTTCATTTTTTCGGCTACCGGAATGATTCCCCTCCAGTTAAGGTTTACGGCGTTTTCAATGGTGCCCTGGTAGTAATTTCCGTTGGGAGCACCGATACCCACGCCTTTAATTTCAACCTGACCTTTAAGAAACTGCATCGATGTTGAAATGGCGGTATGCAGATCCCTCAGGTAATCGTCAAAGTTATTATGTGTAGCGGTATTGGTAAAACTTTCAGCCAGGCAATTGCCTTCCCCGTCCACAATTCCGTACTTGGTGAAAGTACCACCAATATCAATTCCAATTACTGCATCCTTCATTTTTAATAGCGTTGATTTAAGTTGAAAATTAGTTACTTAGAATATCTAAGGTACACTAACGGGGTCTAAAATAGTATTTTTTTCAAAACAACTATGAATTGTCAACGTATAATTAGTGCTTTGACGATACGTTTTGCTAATTTTAATTCAGATAACATTACCTATAAATAGCGCATTATGAGAAACTTTGTAGTACCGGTGGATTTTTCTGCCGAATCGCTCAATGGACTAAAGATGGCCATGTTATTTTCGCAAAAAGAGCAGGTATGCATTCAGATGATCTATGTTTTGCATAAAACATCCGATTCAGAAAAAACGGCCATGGAAGCTGAATCACAGTTGGCCGAGAATAATTTCAAAAACCTCGTAAAAGAATATGCGCCACAGCTGGGAAATGATTCCACCTTGGACTATGTTATTACAAAGGGCCGAATTTACAATGAAGTTGTGCATCAGGCCGAACTTAACCCAGATAGCATCATCACTGCCTCAACACACGGGGCATCAGGTTTTCAGGAGTTTTTCATCGGGAGCAATGCCTTCAGGATAATTTCCGCTACTGAAAGGCCTGTTATTACACTGAGAAAAAGTGCCTGCCCTGTTACCATTGAAAGGATTGTCATGCCGATAGACCTATCGATCGATTCCCGTCAAAAAGTTCCTTTCACAACGGAAATTGCCAAGCTTTTTGGTGCGGAAATTCATGTGGTGGGTGTTCAAACCTCCAGGGGTCTTATCAGCAAGAGGAAATTGCGATCCTATGTCAGCCAGGTATCAGGTTTTGTGGAGGCATCGGTACCCTGCATTACCAATGAAGTATCGGGGGACAATGTTGCCGAAATGGTTGTGAATTATGCAAATGCGGTAAAGGCCGATATGATCTCCATCACAACCGAGAAATCGTCGGGTTTGAGCCTGATTATCGGGAACACGGCCCATCAAATCCTGAATAAAGCAGAAATACCTGTTTTGTGCCATACCCCCAGGAACATACGAAAATCCGGAACTTTTGTAACCACAGGAGGTTAACGGGTAAAGCCAAACAATTTTCTGAGCTTGCTCAATACCCCTTTTACCTGAATGGATTCTTCGTCATAATAGCCGTGCTCATACCCATAGCCATAACCGTAGCCGTAACCGTAGCCGTAACCGTACCGGTAGGAATAGCCGTAGTAACCCTTGGTCTGAACATCATTCACCAGCAACGCCATGTTCTTAAGTCCTCTTTTCGTATACAGATCCTCCACAAGCTGCAGTACCTGTTTGCTTGAATATCCATGCCGGAGTACAAATACATGGATGTCAACGAGGTTTTTTAACAGGAGGGCATCGGTAACGATGGCAATCGGTGGGGTATCAATAATAAGGAAGTCGAATTTTTCCTTCATTTGCAGCATAAAGCTGGACATGTTTTCAGATTCTATCAGCTCAGCTGGATTTGGAGGAACAGGTCCTGAAACAGCCACTGAAAGATTTTCAACATTGGTAGAATGTATAACTGCTTCAAGCGGTGTTATCCCTGCCAGATAGGAACTGATTCCTTCGTTGTTTTCGATGCGGAATATCCTGTGTATTTTTGGTTTCCGCAAATCAAGACTGACAAGCAGAGTTTTCCGGCCTGCCATTGCAAGAATAGCGGCCAGGTTGGCGGCACAAAAAGTTTTTCCCTCTCCGCTGATGGTGGATGAAATGGAAATCACTTTATGGGTTTCACTCTTAAGCAGGTACTGCAAATTCGCACGCAATGATCTGAACGATTCTGCAAGGGCTGATTTAGGGTTTTCAAAAACAGGAAGCTCAAAAAGCTTTTCATTATGCCCAACGGATCCAAGGATGGGTACGGAAGTCTGCTGTTCAATGTCTTTCCGGTCAACGATTTTGTTATTGAAATACTCGATCAGAATCAGCAACATAAGCGGCAGCACTCCTCCCAACACCAAAGCCATCATGTAATTCATGGATGTTTTCGGTTTTATCATTGCTGCATTTTCGGGTCGGGCAATATCGAGCAACCTGTGGTCAGGCGTGTTGGATGCTTTGGTAATACCTGCTTCGGCCCGTTTCTCGAGAAGAAAGGTATAAATCTGGTCGTTGATGTTGAATTCCCGTTGAATATTAATAAGCTGCCTTTCTGTAAATGGGAGCTTTTGTATTTCAAGTTCCAGCTGAGCAATGCGTTTATTGAGACTTTTTTCGGAGATGTTGTTGGTTTCAATCAGGTTTTCAACGTTTTCAAGAATATCCTTCCTTACATTTTCAAGTTGTTGATTTACCATGCTCAGTTTCGGGTTTGTTTCGTTGGAACTGAACAACAGGCTTCTCCGTTCGGTATTCAGTTCATTCACCTGAGCCACAAGTGCATTCAGCAATGCATCCTGGATGCCCATTACGGAGGGGGCCATAATATCGCTGGTGCCTTTTTTATTTGCAATATATTGCCTGATGTATTCAAAATAACTGCCGCGAATGTCAATTTCAGCCTTCTCTGTATTCAGCAATTCCATATGTTGAAACAGGGCATTCCCTTCCTGACTGATGTTAATAATTCTGTTGGCCGAGCGAAAATTCTGCAAACGTATACCGGCTGTCTGCAGAGAATCAATAATTTCCCTGAGTTGTTCGTCAATAAAGCGGATGGTGTTGGAGGACGTGGCGTTTTTTTCGTTGAGATTCGATCCGATGTAAACCTCAGAAAGTTTATTCAGATAATCACAAATCTGTTCCTTGTTCGGACCCGTCATGGAAAGTGTCAGAATGGAACCCTTTTCATCATTTACTTCCACGGCAAGTCCTGCCCGGTAACGGTTTACAAGTCCGTTCACATCGTGCATGATAAAATAGTACTTCAGCGGAAAATTTTCGAGCTTTTTAAGGCTTTCAGGGGTGCGGGGCAACAAAGTAAAATTAAAATTGTCGTGGCGGAAAGCCTGCCCGAAATAAAGCACCCTTGAAATTTCGAAATTGTCATCAATTGTAAGACGATAGGTTGTAGGTGAAAGAATGGTGATGTAAACGGGATAATTGAACTGGTTGGGCAAAGCGGTGTCGGGTACTACAAAGAACGGAGAGCCCTTATAAAGTTTTGACTCAGCGATACCACGCCTGCCAACAGCCGTATAGGTAATGCCGAAATCAAGGTCCTGTAATGCCAGGTGCGCCATTTTGTAGGACTTGAGCACAGTAATTTCGTTTTCAACAACGGCCTTTGTACGCCTGTTGCGTATATTGGTCATGTCCTCAATAAGGCTCTCAATATCTCCACGGGGGGTGTTTTCATTGGCCACAATCACAGCACAATTCGCCCTGTAAATGTCTTCGGAATACCGGTTTACGAGGTATGCAACAGTAAGTGAAACAAAAATGGAAAGCGCAAACCACCACCAGTTGAATAAAATCCTGTAGAGGTATTTTTTAATGTCGATGCTTTCTTCTTCCCTGTAAATTTCAGGATATTGATCCATTGCAGGTTAAATGCTGAATATGAAAGGCGTAAAGATAGTAAAATAAAAAAAGCTATATTTGTTTTAATTAACAAATCTCCATGAAAAAGCTTGTAGTACTTACAGGTTCAGGAATTAGTTCTGAAAGCGGTTTAAAAACTTTCAGGGAGTCGGGAGGGTTATGGGAAAATTACGATGTAATGGAAGTTGCCAGTCCTTCCGGTTGGAGTAAAAACATGGATCTTGTGTTGCGTTTTTATAATGAAAGAAGGGCTCAGCTCAGGGATGCCATGCCCAATGAAGGACATAAAGGTCTTGTTGATCTTGAGCAAAATTTTGATGTTCACATTATTACACAAAATGTAGACAACCTGCATGAACAGGCCGGAAGCAGCAAAGTGCTTCATTTGCACGGAATCCTTACCCGTGCGAGAAGTACAGGGGATCCGGCACTGATTTATGACATCGGATATGATCCTATTCACCTTGGGGACCGTTGCGAGAAAGGCTTTCAGCTCCGGCCCGATATTGTGTGGTTTGGCGAAGCTGTTCCGGCCATTGAGGAAGCTTCATCCATTGCCTCCACCGCCGATATTTTTGTTGTTGTCGGGACTTCCATGGTGGTTTATCCGGCGGCAGGGCTCATTGACTATGTTCCGAAAAATACCCCGGTATTTCTGATTGACCCCAATGATGTGGCCGTTCCGATTTACAGGCATATTAATTTTATTAAGGAAAAGGCCGGTGCAGGGGTTAGCATGCTAAAAGAAAAACTGCTTTCGGAACACCTGACTTCAAAAAGCAGATGAAAGCAAGGATCTTGTTTTTTTTGATCAGCAGTGCTGCAGGTATCATACAGGCACAGCATTTTGAAGGTGGCATAATGGCCGGATTTGTGGCTTCACAGGTTGACGGTGATTCCTATGCGGGGTACAACAAGGCGGGACTGCAGGGCGGGGTTTTTGTACGCACCAATTTAACAAAGGTAATCGGAGCACAGCTCGAGATTCATTATACCGGTAAGGGAGCAAGAAAACCAGTTTCCTCCGATGATCCTGAAGTATACAAGCTTGCGCTTCATTATCTGGATGTCCCCGTTTTGATCAGTTTCAATGTAAAGCAGGTGGCAGCCCTTGAGTTGGGACTGGTGCCGGGATATCTTTTTGCCAAGGGAGGGGAGGATAGTGGCGGAAAACTGCCGGATGAGTTTCTGGTATCTTTTAAAAAGTTCGATCTGGCCACCTTGGTGGGCTTCCGTTTTGATGTTTTTGAAAAACTCGCAGTTTCTTTTCGTTATAGTTATTCAGTCATCTCAATTCGTGACGGGGATTCAGGCGCGGCATACTACTCCTGGCTGGGCAATTTATTCGGATACAGCACAGGCGACTACAACAATTACCTCAGCCTGGGGATATACTATAAGATAAAATAACCGGCTACGGGTATCATGCAGTGACGGCAAAAAACAGGTAGGCTATAAAGATTGCGGCAATCACACCTGCCAGGTCAGCGATCAGGCCTCCCGGAACCGTATATCGTGTGTTTCGGATGTTTACTGCTCCATAATATACAGCAACCGTATAAAAAGTTGTTTCGGTGGAGCCCTGGAAAATACAGGCCAGTCTGCCCGGAAAAGAATCAGGCCCGAAGTGCTTCATGGTTTCCACCATAAGTCCTCTCGCCCCGCTACCGCTCAGTGGTTTCATAAAGGCAACCGGCAATGCATCCACAAAACGGGTATCCATGCCAAAAAGTGCAAAAAACCCGCCAATGCCCTGCATTAAAAAATCAAAGGATCCCGACGCCCTGAAAACGCCAACGGCCACAAGCATGGCAACAAGATAGGGGATGATACGGATGGCAATGTCAAATCCTTCCTTCGCACCTTCAATAAATGTCTCATAAAGATTGATTTTTTTCCGGATACCAAGTGCGATAAACAGGATAATCACCAGGAACAGGATGAAATTTCCGGCAAAGCCGGTACGGGTTTCTACCATCGGTTGGGGCAGGTGGCTAAGGTACCAGATAATTCCTGCGATGAGGGTAGTAATTCCCCCGAGGTATGCGAGCACCACCTTGTTCAGCAGGTTTATCCGCTGACGGATCGACACATAGATAAGGCCAGCCATTGTTGAAAAGTAGGTGGCCAGAATGAGAGGAACAAATATGTCGGTGGGCACCTTTGCTCCGCAGGCAACACGCATAGCGAGGATGCTGATGGGAATTATGGTAAGCCCCGAGGTATTCAACACAATAAACATAATTTGTGAATCGGAAGCTTTTTCCTTGTCATGATTGACCTCCTGTAATTCGCGCATTGCCTTCAGGCCAAAGGGGGTAGCAGCATTGTCAAGCCCCAGCATGTTTGCGGAGAAGTTCATAAGAATCGATCCCATGGCCGGGTGATTCGTGGGGATACCCGGAAAGATCCTGCTAAAAAAGGGATTCACAAGGCGTGAAAGGCCAGTCACTGCCCCTCCTTTTTCTCCGATTTTCATAACGCCCAGCCAAAGTGTCATAACACCGATCAGGTAGATGGAAATTTCAACGCTTGTTTTTGCCATGTCAAAAGTGCTTTGCACAATGGCAGAAAACACATCCCTGTCGGCTGCACTAAATACAAGGTGGAACTGGGAGAGAAAGAATTCGCGGAAGGCGTACCCGGCAACCCTGAACAGGGCTACCACAAAACCAATTAAAAAGAATGCGATCCAAATATAATTCAGTACCATCTCAACCTATACTTTAAGTTATCTGACAGCCTGTCACAAATCAGCATCTGCCAAGGCAAAGTCAATTTGTTTCCTGGCGAGGTTTACCCGCAGTACCTCAATCCTGACCGGGTCGCCCATCTGGTATTTTTTACCGGAGCGGCGACCCCTGATGCAGTAATTGTCTTCATCGTATTCATAAAAGTCACCTGCCAGACCCCGGAGTGGTATCATTCCTTCACATTTGTTTTCAATGATCTCAACAAATATTCCCCATTCCGTAACGCCGGATACCACACCATCAAAGGACTGGCCGATCTTGTCCTTCATAAATTCGGCCTGCTTGTATTTTACCGAAGCTCTTTCAGCCTCCATGGCAAGCACCTCCATTTTTGAGGAATGCCGGCACATTTTTTCATATTTTTTCTGGTTTCTTGAGGGGGCTCCGCAAAGGTGCTCCGCCAGGAGACGGTGTACAAGCATGTCAGGATACCGCCGTATGGGAGAAGTAAAGTGGGTATAATACCGGAATGCCAAACCGTAATGTCCGATGTTATTGATAGAATATTCGGCTTTAGCCATGGCCCGGAGGGCCAGGTTTTCTACAATATCCTGTTCCCTTGTACCTTTCACATCACCGAGGAGTTTATTGAGCGACAGGGCAGTCTGCTTTCCCGAACTGAGTGAAAGTTTATAGCCAAACCGTCGGATAAAATGCGAGAACTTCTGCAGTTTTTCCTGGTCAGGATTGTCATGGATACGGTACACAAAGGTTCTTTTCTCTTTGTTCTCACTGCTTTTACCGACAAATTCCGCTACCCTTTTGTTGGCAAGCAACATAAACTCTTCGATCAGTTCATTGGAAATTCCGTGTTCTCTGGCATAAATGCGAACGGGATTGCCTTTTTCATCTACTTCTATTTTGACCTCTTCACGTTCAAAGGCAATAGAGCCTGTTTTAAACCGTGCCTCACGCAAAATACGGGCCAGGTGGTTAAGTTTCAGCATTTCAGCACATAATTCCCCTTCTCCCGTATCAATGATTTTTTGTGCATCACGGTAGGTAAAACGCTTGTCGGATTTTATAATGGTACGCCCAAACCATTCCTCGAGCAGTTCGGCCTTTTCATTCATTACAAAAACGGCTGAAAAGCATAGTTTTTCTTCATTGGGTCTCAAGGAACAGATGTAATTTGATATCCTTTCCGGAAGCATGGGTACTACACGGTCAACCAGGTAAACCGAAGTGGCACGCTGTTGGGCTTCCTCATCGAGTATGGTCTCATGCCGAATAAAATGTGTAACATCGGCAATGTGTACACCTACCTCCCAGTTTTCGCCGGCAGCCGGCTGAATCGACAAGGCATCATCAAAATCCTTGGCATCATCGGGATCGATGGTGAAGGTGGGTATATTCCTGAAATCACGGCGTGACCGGATATCATTTTCAGTAATATGATCGGGAATTCTGGCCGCTTCTTCTTCGATGTCCTCGGTAAATTTGAATGGAAGTCCAAATTCAGCCAGGATTGCATGCATTTCGGTATCGTTTTCACCCTGATTTCCGAGCACTTCGATAATCTCGCCGAACGGATTTTTTGCCCGCCGCGGCCAATCGGTAAGTTTTGCAATTGCTTTTTGTCCGTGTTGCGCACCATTCAGTTTGTCAAGCGGAATGAACATGTCAAACGGCATTTGTCTGCTGTCAGGTGCAAGGAAGGCGTATTTATCGGATATTTCAATGGTTCCGACAAATGTCTCTCTTGCCCTCTCGAGAATTTCCACCACTTCACCTTCCACAGCCCTTGTTTTTCTGTGTGCATACAGCAGAACCTTCACAGTGTCTCCATTAAGGGCATGATTCAGGTTATTCTGGGAAATAAAAACATCTTCCTTAAGCGTTTCCGAAACTACATAACCATATCCACCCCTGGCCATATCAATGGTACCGATGATGGTTCCACCCTTGGATTTCAGCCTGAATTTACCGGTAGAAGTCTCCTCAAGTGCTTCCTTCGCTTTAAGTTCAATTAATACTTCGGTAATAAGCCTTTTTTCTGAAGGATCTGTTATCAGCAACCGGGAAGCAATTTGCCTGTAGTTAAAAGTTTTCTTTGGATTATTGGAGAAAGCAGCCAGAACGGTATTTGACAGTTCTTTCTTGTTAATACCTTTACTGATATGAGATTTTTTACTGCCCACGATTTTCAATTTTTTGAAAGGTATGAAAGTTTTTCCATACGCCATTTATGTGTCCCAATGATTTATTGAATAGGAGTCTTCACCGGGGTGAATCACAGACTGCTTTTGCTAACCCCCAGTGCCCTTTCTTCTTTTTGGTCTCCCAGTGGCTCGATGTGGATAGCAACATCGAACACATTTTCAATCTTTGTTTTAATGGAATCTTCCACCTTGTGGGCAATATCATGCGCCTCTTTCAGGGTGATGGTTCCGTCTACTTCAAGATCAATGGCGATCATCACCTTGTGTCCGATATTCCTTGCCCTCACCCGGTGCGGATGATAGGCACCTTCAACGGACTCAATGGCCTCGAATATTTTGTCGTAAATGGTACAATCCTTGGTACCATCCATCAATTCGAGACTCGTTTGCATAAAGATCCTAAAGGCCACGCGTAATACCCAAAGGCTTACAAGCAGTGCAAAAATAGTATCCAGTATTGGCAATTTAAATACATAGATAAAGATCAGTCCAAGCAATACGGATCCTGAAATGAGCACATCATTCTGCATATTTTTTCCATTGGCGATGAGCATTTTGCTTTCGGTCTTTTTTCCTATGGTGAACTGGTGGTAAGACAGAAGCAACTTGCCTGCGATTGAAATAATGGTGATATAAATGGCCAGAGGTGCGGGGATATCGGAATTTCCCCCCTGCATGAATTTCCGGATCGTAGTGATAAACAATTGGGCGCCTGCGAAAAATATAATGAATGACAAAGCTTTGGTGGCAATGGTATCGGCCTTATCGTAACCATACGGATATCTTTTATTGGGAGGTCTGGTGAGAATGCGGGCTGTAATGAGCGTGATGATTGAGGTGATAATGTCGCTCGAGGAATCCACCCCGTCGGCCACTACAGCAAGGCTTCCCGAAATTAACCCGGCAGTGATTTTAAGCACCGATAAAAATGCATTCCCGAAAATACCGATCCAGGAAGCATTTTTAATTTGTTCTTCACGGATTCCCATTTAACCCTTGATTTTAAATGGCAGCAAATGTAGGAATATTTGAATGTCAAACAAACAATAGCAGGCTTATAGCCATTACGATCATGCCGCCGATCACTCCGTAAATTGACAGGTGTGCTTCACCGTATTCACGTGCCGCCGGCAGCAATTCATCAATTGAAATAAAAACCATAATGCCTGCCACGGAGGCAAAAAGCACTCCAAAAACAACGTCGTTAAGAAATGGCAATAATATCAGGTAGCCTGCCAGGGCCCCGACAGGTTCGGCGATTCCCGACAGAAATGAAAGACGGAAGGCCCTTTTTTTGTCGCCCGTAGCATAATAGATGGGTACGGATACCGCAATTCCTTCGGGAATGTTGTGAATGGCAATGGCCACGGCAATGGCAATCCCCAGTCCGGGGTCCCGCAAAGCAGCAGTAAAGGTGGCAAGTCCTTCAGGAAAGTTGTGGATGCTAATGGCCAGGGCTGACATCAAACCCATCCGCAACAATTTTTTTTTACGGAAAGACTCTGAAGGGTGCTCTGCTTCCTCAATACGCCTGAGTTCATGCGGGTTTTCCATTTCAGGTACCAACCTGTCAATTATGGCTATTAAAAGGATCCCTGCAAAAAAAGAAACAACCGTTGCCCAGTAACCACCCTGGTCACCCAATGCTTCCGCAAGGGACAATTTTGCCTTGAAGAATATTTCAACCATTGAAACGTAAATCATCACACCGGCAGAAAATCCAAGTGCGATTGAAAGAAACCGCGTGTTGGTGGTTTTGGCAAAAAATGCAATGGCACTGCCCACACCGGTCGCCAGTCCTGCAAACAAGGTAAGCCCGAAAGCAAACAATACCGCATGAAAATCCATACCAACGGATATTAAAATCGAATTGCAGGATTAATCATTCAAATTTCCGATTTTGAACAGCGTCTTTTCGTCGAGAATCTTGATTTTTCGTCCCTGCAATTCAATCAGTCCGTCTTGTTTGAACTCCGATAACAACCGGATGACTGATTCAGTTGCTGTTCCCACCATGTTGGCCAACTCTTCACGGGTAAGGGTAATCTGCAGGTACTTTTCATTGTCAAGGTCAAAATCCTTTCTTAAATGGATCAATACTTCTGCAAGCCGCTCACGCACTGTTTTCTGGGCAATATCTGTAATATAGTCATTGGCCTCGCCCAGTTCCTTGCAGGCAATCTGAAGCAACTCAAGGGCAAAAGCGCCATTGTGCTTTACAAATTCCAGTACTGTTTCAGCATGTATAAAACAAATATAGGCATCTTCAAGCACTTTGGCCGTGGTACAGGCCCGTTCACGGGTTATTGTGGAACGGAACCCCATAATATCCCCTTTTTTTGCAAACCGGATGATCTGTTCCTTACCGTCGAAACCTGTTTTGTAGATTTTAATAATTCCGCGCTGCACGCAATAAAATCCATTGATCCGGCTGCCCTCGGAATAGATAATAGTGCCCCGTTTGTAAAAATCCGGATCCTGATCAATAGGGATCCTGGCAAGTTCTTCTTGTGTAAGATGCCTGAATATCGATGCGCTGTCAATAAAGCATTCCTTTCTTACCGGTGATGTATGGTTTTTCATAATACAAAATATATCCGTGCGAATATTGTCTAAATTTGTAGATAAAGTTATCAAAAAAAAGAAAAAAAAATGAAAGATTCAATTAATGTGAAGTGGGTTGGTAATATGGCTTTTGAGGCTGCGGTCGGGAATCACACCATCCTTCTCGATGCAAAGGCCGATGTTGGGGGGAATGACAGCGGCCCGCGCCCAAAACCCTTAATGATGGTTTCACTGGCTGGCTGCACAGGCATGGATGTGATATCCATACTCAGGAAAATGAAAGTTGAGGTGAAGGAATTCAATGTAACCATTCAGGCCGAGCTTACCGAGGAACATCCAAAACACTACACAGCCATGCATGTTGTTTATGAGTTTACTGGAGATCAACTTCAGGAGGATCAACTCAGGCGGGCAATTGAACTTTCACAGGACAAGTATTGCGGTGTCAGTGCCACACTCAGGAAGGCAATTGACCTTACCTGGGAGGTTAGGATAATTCAGCAACCTTAACAAACACTACCAGACCTTGCCAAACCTGCTCAGGAATTGTTTTGAAGGACTCGTGGGAATTTTGTACCCGCATTATTGCGCTGTATGCGGAGGCATGCTCTGCAGAAATGAGAACACGCTGTGTTTAGCCTGTTATGTTGAATTACCAAGGACTGACTTTCACCATGATCCAGATAATGAAGTTTCACGATTGTTCTGGGGGCGTGTGCAACTTAAAAATGCCACTTCTTTCATGTATTTCAGTAAGACAAGCCGCTACAGGCAGATACTTCACGAACTGAAATACAAGGGACAACAAGAGACGGGGCATGAAATGGGACGGATTTTCGGCATAGCGTTGTGCGGAACTGCTTTTACAGAGGTTGATATGATACATCCTGTCCCCCTTCATCCCTCCAAACAAAAAGAAAGGGGATATAACCAAAGCGAACTCATTGCAAGGGGAATATCTGAAGTCACCAAAATTCCTTTGGAAACCGGTTTGATCAGAAAAGTTACAGGTTCCTCCACACAAACACGCAAGGCAAGGTACGAACGTTGGGAAAATGTAAAAGATATTTTCAAGCTCGATATGCCACAGACTATCAGAAACAAACATATCCTGCTTGTGGATGATGTCATCACCACCGGGGCCACCATTGAAGCCTGTGCTTCTTCATTGCTTGCGGAGGAAGGTGTAACCGTCAGTGTTGCTTCGCTGGCATATACCAAATTGCTATAAGTATGCGCCATATTGCAGCTACTTTCTTTTTTTTGTTTACATTACAATAAATAAATTTACCGCCGGAAAATATTTTATCTGAATAGCAGTTAGGTAATTGTCAGCAGTTCACGGATTGTTGCGTAGATTCGATAGCTGTTCGGGGTTCAAAAAAAGCAAATTGAAAATAACACCTGCAAATAAAACCATTGTTGCATTTCTCCTCTGGCTCGTGTTTGCTGCCGGATGCAGTGTGCAGAAAAATACAGGATTGTCCCGTGCGTTTCACAATGTGACAGCAAAATACAATGTATTGTTTAACGGTAAGGAGAGTTTTAAAAAAGGAGTAGCCAAGATCGATGCCGGTATGAAGGATGATTATGCGGAACTTCTTCCGGCATTCAATTATGTTACAAAGGATGCGGTGGACCTGGCAGCTTCAGATATGGACAGAGCCATTAAAAAGTGTTCCAAACTGATCTCACTTCATTCCATTACGGTCAAACCCAAGGTGAAGGGTACCAAAAATCTTACACCCAAAGAACGGGAGTTCTTCAATAAAAAGGAATACAACCTATATGTGGATGATGCCTATCTGCTGATGGGTAAATCGCATTTTTACAAACACGATTTCACCCTCGCCATGGATGCCTTCAGGTTAATCCTGAATGACTTTAAAAACCAGCCTGTGGTTTTTGAGACACAAGTTTGGCTGGGTCGTGCTTTGATTGAAACTGCCCAATACAAGGAAGCCTATGAAATTCTGAATCTGCTCCTGAACAATGCGGATTTTCCTAAAAAGCTCCTCCCAGATCTTTATCCAACAATGGCATGGTATTATATGACTCAAAAGGATTATTTGCAGGCCATCGTATATCTTGAAAAATCACTTGCCCTTGAAAACCACAAGAAGTTACGTACCCGTTACAGCTACATCCTGGCGCAGCTGTATGAGCGGACAGGAGATCTGAAGCATGCATCGGAGGAATATGCTCTGGTAATTAAGATGAATCCTGTATATGATATGGCCTTTAATGCCCGTATCAACAGGGCATTGGCTTTCCAGCAGGGTTTTGGACAGTCAGAGGATATTGTTACCGAACTTACCAAAATGCTCAGGGACGATAAAAACAAGGAATTCAGGGATCAGATATACTATGCACTCGGGAATCTGGCTGCCAAAGAAGGAGATAATACACAGGCGCTTGAAAACTACCGAAAATCAGTTGCGGTCAATGTCAATAATGAACAGCAAAAAACACGGTCTTTCCTCACCATGGCCAACCTTTATTATGCCATACCCGATTACCCGAATGCGCAGGCATATTATGACAGCGCACTGGCCCAGATTGGTCCTGATTACCCCGGATATGAGGCATTGTTTACCAAAAGCAAAAGTCTCACCAGGCTGGTGAAGGAAATCAATACCGTGCAGTTTGAAGACAGCATGCTGATGCTGGCAAAACTGCCACAACCCGAATTGAATGCCCGCATTGATGCCCTTGTTGAAGGCGAACGGCAAAAGGCTGAACTTGAACGTGTACGGCAACAGGAAGAACAGCTTGACAGGCAGTTCGGCAATGAGATCGCCGTTCAGAACCTTACAAGAACACAGAATAATGCTGATGCAGCACAGTGGTATTTTTACAATGAAACAGCAAGGAGCCAGGGATATCGTGAATTCAAGCTCTTGTGGGGAAACCGCAAGCTCGAAGACCACTGGCAGCGTATAAATAAAACGGTGGCTGTCTTTGCCGGAAGCTCCGAAGAGACCATAGAAACAATTGAGGAAACAGCTGCACCCGCGTCAACCTTTAGCAAATTGTCGAGGGAATATTACCTTGTGAATATTCCCAGAACTGATTCGGCCGTTGCCGCTTCCGGTAAAAGAATTGAAAGTGCCTTGTACAATATGGGGGTCCTTTATAAAACTGACCTGAAGGATTATGAGAAGTCCTCCGCATCTTTCAGGGAACTGACCAGGCGGTTTCCGGCGTCTGAGTACCTGCTTTCAGCCTATTTCAACCTTTATACCATTGCCAGGGAACAGAACAACCAGGCATTGATCGAATCCTATAAAAGCATAATTGCCGGTCAATTTCCAGAGAGCATGTATGCAAAAGTTCTTACCAACCCGGGGTATATTCAGGAAATGGAAGCGGAAGAAAAAAGGATACAGGATTATTATTCAACCACATACGATCTGTATAATGCAGGCAATTATTCGGAGGTAATCACCCGTTCGGCATATGCCCTTCAGCATTTTGCAGGCAACCTGCTGATTCCCCGGTTTGCCTACCTGGGCATATTGGCGGAAGGGAAAAATGCGGACAGAAAGGTTTTCAGGGACAAACTCCGTGCGTTCGCAGCGGAGTATCCCGGTACTGAATTAGCTGCGGAAGCTCAAAGCATTGTAGATTACATGGACCGTGATCAACCCGAACTGAAAATAGCTGAGGAAAAGACCATAAGCCAGCGGATTTACAAAGTATCACCCGAAAAGGAACATGTGTTTGCATTTGTGGGTGATAAAAAAGTTAGTACCAACCAGCTTGTATTTAATATCGTTAACTTTAACCTCGATCTTTTTGACAACATGAACCTTAGGGTTGAAATTATCGAACTGAATTCGCTTCAGAACGTTGTGGTTGTGAAACCATTCCGTGACCAAACCGTTGTAATGCCTTACCTTAATGCCGTTCGTTCATCCGAAGCCATCAAAAAAGACATCCCCGGTTTTGCTTTTATTCCCTTTGCAATTTCAGCCGAAAATCTTGTCATCCTTCGGGAAGATAAATCAGCAGAGCGTTACATGATCTTTTTTAATGAATACTACAGGTAATGGTTGAACAAAAAAAAATAAGAATACTTTGGACCGATGATGAAATCGATCTGCTCCAGCCGCATATAATCTTTCTGAGGGAAAAGGGATATGAAATAGATACTGCAACCAATGGTGATGATGCCGTGGAAATGATCCTGAACAATCATTTTGACCTTGTTTTTCTCGATGAGAATATGCCCGGAATAAGCGGTATAGAAACCCTGAACAGGATCAGGCTTATGAACACAACCATACCGGTGGTTATGATCACAAAGAGTGAGGAAGAGCATATCATGGAAACAGCCATTGGTTCAAAAATCGCCGACTATCTTATAAAACCGGTTAATCCACACCAAATCCTGTTGTCCATCAAGAAAAACCTGGAAACAAAAAAACTGATTACACGGGAGACAACCTCGGCCTATCAGTCTGAATTCAGAAACCTTGGCGACCAGATAAACAGAGCGGTTGATTTTAATGACTGGGAAGAGGTCTATAAAAAGCTGGTTTATTGGGAACTTGAACTTGAAAGGTCAAACGATGCAGGGATGTCCGAGGTATTCAGAATGCAAAAATCGGAGGCAGGGCTCGGTTTCGGAAAATACATCCGGTCCAATTATTTAAACTGGTTCAGGGAGGGGGAAAAGCCACTGCTCTCTCCCAGTGTTTTCAGGGAAAAGGTCATTCCCCTTGTGGATAACAAGGAGAAAGTCTTTGTTATCCTTATGGACAACCTGCGCCTCGACCAATGGCGCGTATTACATCCCATCATCAGTGAATATTATGTTGCAGTGGATGATGCCGTTTTTTGCAGCATATTACCCACAGCGACCCAATATGCACGGAATGCGATGTTTGCAGGATTGATGCCGCGTGAAATTGATTCGATCAATCCTGAATTGTGGCTGAACGACGACGAGGAAGGTTCAAAAAACACGAATGAGGAAGAGTTGCTGCAAAAACAGCTGGCCAGGCTTGGTAAGAAATACAGGTTTCATTATGAAAAAATCATCCATGCCCGTTCAGGAAAGAAGCTTACCGATAATTTCACCAACTTGCTTCAATATGACCTTGTGGTGATCGTTTACAATTTTATCGATATGCTCTCACATGCGAACACCGAGATGGAAATGATCAGGGAACTTGCCGGCAGTGATTCTGCTTACCGTTCTCTTGTTCTGTCATGGTTCCAGCATTCACAGTTGCTCGATTTTATAAAACTGCTTTCTGAAAAGAATGTAACAATAGTATTTACTACCGACCATGGTTCCATCAGGGTCAACAATCCGGTTAAAGT
>Ga0074195_1002612_pt1 | contig 19453 bp, 17 predicted proteins | sample EPASupsiteHSE623_FD_64525 | JGI IMG/M metagenome (GOLD analysis project Ga0074195, IMG submission 64525) | Bioremediated contaminated groundwater from EPA Superfund site, New Mexico - Sample HSE6-23 | ecosystem: Environmental > Aquatic > Deep subsurface > Groundwater > Contaminated ...
ACCCCGGCCCCTCCTTCCCCGGCGCGGATGATCGACCCGGCGGTAAAGAGGCTCTTCATCCCCCAGATGGAGGTCGCGTCGCGGAAGTGGACCGTCGATCCGTGTATCGCCACATAGACCGGCAGCTCGCTCGCCCCGGTGATGACGATGGCGCCGTAGCCCGCCATCCGGATCGCCTGAGCGGCGCGGCCGCCGGCGTGACTCTCACCGAGATTGCCGGTCAACGGCGACTTGAACATGGCGACCGTTTTCGACGCGAGCGGGAACAGGCCGGTAAGCGGGCCGACCGAGAATATCAGCGGCGCCTCGGGGGCGTAGGGGTCGATCCCCGCCGGACAGTGCTCCTCGAGCAGTTTTATCGCCGCGCCGGTGCCGCCGAGGCACTTCGCGAAGAGTTCCGGCCTCTCGACCGTCTTGTAGCTTTTCTTGGTCATATCGATATACAGAACTTTCGTCGGATAAGCGTGTATCATGACCGCACCTCCTCTTTGCCGGCATCCTGTCGCAGTTCAAGCACGCCGTGCGGGCAGTATTTCGCGCAGATGCCGCACTGGATGCAGATGAGCGGTTTCTGCGCCTCGTTGTTCCAGTAAACCGCCTTGAGTATACAGGCGTTCCGGCAGTTGCCGCACCCGATGCACTTCTCCGGTTTGAGCTTCACGCCGCCCGTCGGCTTCATCTCCAGCGCGTCGACCGGACAGGCCCGGGCACACGGCGGATTCTTGCACGACCGGCAGACGATGACGGTGAACCCCTTCGACATGCCGCCCGCCGACTTGACACCGATACAGGAGTTCGACAGTCCGCCGATACCGCTGCGCCGCGAACAGGCGAACATGCACAGCTGGCACCCGACGCACCGCTGCGAATCGACCACTTTGAGCTTCATGGGACCTCCACCGGATTGATATTCGACAGGGCATAATAAAACAAACAACATATTTTAGCAAAAAAATCGTTCTCTTGACTTTTCGCTTGGCGCGGTGTTCTATTGGCGCGAACGGCGAACGGGCGACAGGGAACATGCTGATACATCTCTCCTCGATCTTCGGCGACGGCGCCTTCATCCCGCGCCGCCATACCGCCGACGGCATGAATATATCGCCCACCATCAAATGGCGCGGCGCCCCCGAATCGACCCGCAGTTTCGCCCTCATCGTCGACGACCCCGACGCCCACCTCACTCGCTTGACCCACTGGGTGCTCTACAACATACCGGCCCGATGCCGCGAACTGCCTGAACATATCCCGCCTTACGAAGAACTTTCCGACGGCACCCGGCAGGGACTCAACTATTTCGGGCGGACCGGATACAGCGGCCCCTGCCCCGCCACGGGGACCCACCGTTACCGTTTCCGCCTCTTCGCGCTCGACTCGCTACTCACGCTCCGCGCCGGCGTTCGCGAAGGCGATCTGCTCGCGGCGATGGAGGAACATATTCTGGCCGTAGGCGAACTTACCGGGCGTTACCGTAGACACACATGAAACGGATCGTTAGTAACCATATACCTATAAATTTTAACGATAAAGGTTGACAAGTTCGTTTCTTTGTACTAATGTAAAAACGCCTTGATTTGGGATATGGGGCCTAACAGGAGGACTAACATGTTGTTCCGCCGCTTGTTTTTCGTTATCTGCCTCACCATATTCATCCTGCCGACCGGATCAGTCGCAGGAGAGGAGATCGACCCGTTCGACACGGCGCAGTTCTTTAAGTCGATCGCCGAATCTGATGTTATCTTCGTGGGTGAATACCTTCAGGGAGGCCAGACCAAAGGGCGCGTCCGCAAGATAAAGAACATTTTTGGTTCAGTGCCCGACGAAACCATTGTGACCGAAATAGACAATCAGAAGTACTGGCGCAATCACCGCTTTAGCTACCAGCCGCGCACTCAATATGTATTCATCGCCAAAAAGGCGGATGACGCCTTCGCGCTTCATGTCGATTCGATATCGATACCGGTCATGACCGATAAGGTCAATTTCTCGCTCGGCACCCCTTACTACAATAACTTCTGGCAACTGTTCAACCTTGATCTGTTCGAAGCGATCGTTGCCGCGGTCCGCGAAAAAGCGACCGGAGGCATTCAGCCCGCCACTGAGGAACGGATACAGGACCTGTTCAAGAAATATGTCGCCGCCAAGGAGATAAACTCGCTTAAAGCGCTCATTCCCGCCGCCGCTTACCTTTCGCTGCATCTCGATGAGACCGAATACGGCAAACTGGTGGCACAGGCCGATATGCTTGGTTGTCTTGCGGTAAAATTCTCGGCACAGGTCATGGGCGATCTTTTCTTCAAGAAACATGTTCTTTCGAAGCTCAAGGCGCTCCCGCAGGACGCCCAGATAGCGGCCGCGAAAAGCGCCGCATTGACCGATGCCAAGGAATCGGTCCGCGAGATATCCGATATGCTTAAGACCACGGAACTCTATAACCCGGCATCGAGCGAATGTTTCCCCGAAGAGACCCCCGCCTCAAATAAGAAAGTGTTCCTGCAGGCGGTCATTGAACTCGACACACCCGATACCAAGAAGATAATCGCCCGCGAACTGGCGACCGAAGATGTGCAGTGGCTCTCTTCGATACTTGGTACCCTTTCCGAGTATGAGGGGGCCGATCTTATCGAGCTTACCCTTGCCGCTTCGATCAACGAACATTCCAGTGAGCGGAAACTCGAATATGCCAACTACTTTGAAAAGATAAAATCGAAGGAATCGGCCGCCGTTCTTATCAGCTTGTTCGACAAGAACGATAACCTGTTCTGGAAAAAGATAATCCTTTCCACTCTCGGTAAATACGGGTACGAGGAATCGCTCGCGTTCCTGGTGAAGGTGATGCAGGAATCTCAGAATGAAGAGGTCCGTTCCACCGCCGCCATCGCTGTCGGTTCGCTCGACAAGAAGGAGGGCGTGCTTCCGTTGTACGAGTTCGTCAAGCGCGAGAAGTCGATCCTCGCCAAATCGATAGCGGTCGACGCACTGGCGCAGATCGCCGACAAGAGCGTACAGGTCTATCTCAAGAAGATCATCACCGAAGAGGATCAGAAGAAAATACGCGAACAGGCCGCCAACGCATTGGAGGACAACCTGTTCATTCTTCGTTACGGTCGCAAAAAACAGTGACCGATCCCCGTCAGCGCGTCAACGAATTCCTCAAATGGCAGAACACGACCAGTCCCTTCTTCCTGCCTAGAGAACTGCTCACCAAACGGCCGACAGCGACCGCCGTCATCTCTTCACAAGGCGTAGCGCCATCAACGCACATCGGTGAACCGGAAGAGGCTATGGCGCTGCTTGCCCGCGATACCACCGGCTGCCTGAAGTGCCGCCTCGGTGAAACGCGGACCAAGCTCGTCTTCGGCGTCGGCAATGTCCGCGCACGGCTCATGTTCATCGGCGAAGGACCGGGCGAGGACGAGGATCTGCAGGGGATACCGTTCGTCGGCCGGGCCGGGCAGCTACTCACCAAGATCATCGAGAATGGGCTCAAGATACCGCGTGATTCGGTCTACATCGCCAATATCGTCAAATGCCGCCCGCCGAAGAACCGCGCCCCGTTCAAGGACGAGGCCGACGCTTGTATCGGATATCTGAAGAACCAGATCGCGGTCATAAAACCCGAGGCGATCGTACTCCTTGGCAAGACGGCGGTCCAGCATCTGCTCGGACTCGACATCAAGATCGGCGACGCCCGCGAACAGATATTCCATTATGAGGGCATCCGCGTTTTCGTCACCTATCATCCATCGGCACTGTTGCGCAACCCCGATTACAAGCGGCCGACCTGGGACGACATGAAAAAGGTGATGGCATTCCTCGGCCTGCCGGTCGAAGGCTGATCTAGGAGACGATCTTCACCGTCCGCCACTGACCGCGCCGGAACAACGCAACGAAAATAAAGGAATTGAGTGCCATGGTGAGCGCTATGGTCGCCCAGATACCGGCCGCACCAAGACCGCAGGTGACCGCAAGGAACCACGCAAGCGGTATCCGCGCCAAGGTTATGGGCAGACTGACCATGAAACTCGGTCGGGTATAGCCTGACCCGGTGAAAACGCCGTTCTCCACGATGATGGTAAGCATCTGAAGCACCTCGGCCGGCATCACTATCCAGAGATAATCGACCCCATGGGTGACCAGCACCGGATCATCGTTGAACAGAGCGATGATCTGCGGCGCGAAAAACATCGTCGCGGCCGTATAGACGATGATCGCGACCGACACCCAGCCGAAGGCTAGACGCGTCGCCTCGATGGCGCGATCGTCACGCTGTGCCCCGAGATTCTGCCCGACGAACGAAGACAATCCCGTCGCGAAGCCGAAGGCGAAGAAGTAGGCGAGCGATTCCACCTTATGGCCGATCCCCATCGCACCGAGCGCCTCATCACCGAACCGCGCCGCGACATTGGCAATGAAAAAGTAGATGAAAGAGGACATCATCCCGGTGAGCGCGAGTGGATAACCGAGCGAGAAATAGCGCCCCAGCGGGATAAGGCCGTCTATTATCCGGCGGTCGAACGATATCCACCCTCGCCGCCGCAACACGCGCCAGAACCAGACGGCGGTAATGAGATAACAGACGATCGTCGCGTAGGCGGCGCCGCTCACACCCAGCCGAGGAAAGGGTCCCCAGCCGAACATAAGGAGCGGAGACAGGAGTATATTCAGTATGAAGGTGACACCGTAGACCCGCACCGGCGTCACGGTATCGCCGCGCGCTATCATGACGGAATGGAGCGCGAACATCAGGAAGATGATGACGGTGAATATCGTCATTACCTCCAGATATTTTATACCCGCCTGGGTGGCGATGGATGACATGCCGACATAGGTTATCAGATAGGGGATCAGCGGATAGAGACAAAGCGTGACGATCAGCCCAAGCCATACCGTGTAGTGGAGGGCGCGGCCGGCGTTGGCAGCCGCCCGATCAACGCGTCCCTCGCCGGCATTGCGTGAAACACCAGCCGAGATGCCGGTGGTCACCAGATGGGACAGAGCATGAAGCGCCCAAACGAGAAATATGGAACCGGAGACACCGGCAAGATACTCTTTACCAAGCCGCCCTATCCAGAACAGGTCGACGATGTTGTAGCCGGCCCGCAGTAGATTCAGAACGATGACCGGTAGTGCAAGAGCAATGAGGGTCTGGCGGACCGGCCCGCCGGTGATGTCGAGCGGCGCGGCCTTCTTTCTGAACATTTTTGCTCCCGTAATGAGTCGCGGCATACTAATCGAAAAGCGAATAATTTCAAGAATAATGCCTTGTTTGTGGATCCAACGTATAGATTTTTGTGGAAATTGACCCACTTCGCGTATACTCTTCCCGCGCTGGTGGATGAAAGATGCTTTCTTTATAAGGAGAACCGATCATGAAGAGAACCGATTTCCTCTGTGCGGTACTTGCTGCGGCGCTACTCTTCGCGCTCCCTCTTGATGCAGCAAAAAAGAAAGGCAAAGCGACCAAACCGGAACCGACGGTGTCGGGACCGAAGAAATGCGCACAACTCGATGAGGAGTTCAAACGGAAAGTGAGCGACCTCAAGGCGAAATGGAAGATGAATGACGAGGGACAGGACCGTTCGCTTGAGGAGACCGAGCGGACGCTGACCGACATGGATAAGAACGGCGGCGCAAAGCTGCGCAAGTATGCCGACGAGCTCGAGGTGCAGAAGAAACAGGATATCGAAGCAGCGAAGAAAGAGTATGAAAAGGCGATGGCGCAGTTCGAGAAGAAGGACGACGGCGCCAAACGTACCTTTGAGATGGAAGCCGACCGGTACCGCCGCAAGATCGCCGACCTTGAACGGCAGAAGGCCGATACGCAGAAGGAGGCGCAACGGCTCGAAGAGGTTCGCAACAAACTGGAGCACGAGCGGTCGATGGAGGAACAGCGCCTCTTATCGGAGTTCGAGAAGGTGAAGATGGCGGCCGAAGATGAGAACCGCAAATATCGCAAACAGGTCGAGGACGAATATCAGAAGAAATTCGACGAACTCAACGCGAAACTCGGCGAATGGGATGTCAAAGAGGCCGAAAAAAAGAAGGAGACCGAGGGATTCGACCGTCAGATAGAGGAGTTCGCGATGCAGACGGCGCAGAAACTTGATGTCTTCCAGCAGGACATCGAGAAACGGCGCACCGAGGCACAGGCGAAATTCAAGGATGCCGAACTCGAAAAGGCCGAGATGGAACTCGACATGGCACTCGCCAAGGAATCGCAACGGCTCAACGCCGAGGTCGAGAAATACCGCAAGGAACGGCTGGAGAAAAAGAAAGAAAAAGAATTTCAGGTAAAGGAGTTCCTCGCGACCAAAGATGAGTTCCGGAAGCGCAACGACCGGCTCATCCAGCTCGCTCAGCAATACCGCGACAGTCAGCTTGAAAAGAAAAAAGCAGAAGAGGCCAAAGCGCAGGAGCGGTGGAACACCGATAAGAAGCGGCGGGACGAACAGTATGAACGCCGCGTGCAGATGGAATACCGCAACAAGATGGACGCGCTCATCAAGAAACAGGATAAGATCGCGCTCGACATCGAGAACGAAAAGAACGCTCTGACAACGCGTGAGGGGAACTTCAAACTGCAGACCGAGACCAAAGAGGCGGCCATAGACAGCGAGAAGGCGCGCATCGAAGAGCGTTATAAGAAGGCGATCGCCAAGATAAATGACAAGTACGACCGGATGGAGGTCGAAGAGAAGATGACGCAGGAGGTGGTGCGCGACGAACTCGACAAGAAACGCGAATCGCTTATCGCCACCCGCGAGAAGAACAAGGCCGACCGGCAGGAACTCCTGTACAAGATGAAGGACGACTACGAAGCGCAGAAGGGTTCCTGCGTCAAATAATACCTCCCGAACAGTTGCAAAACAGATAGTCCGCGCTATAGTTGCATCGGTGAACCGATGATATCCGCGAGGCTCTCATGAACCGCTCGTTCTTCTTCTTTCTCTGTGTTACCGTACTGTCGCTGGCCTGCAAGAACAGCACCGAACGGCCGATCTATCAGGATACCGACTTCATCTTCGACAGAGATCAGGTCGATCAGACCGATCCGTCTGATCTGCCGGACGATCCGGCTACCGATGATATTCTCTATGATAGTTTGCCTGATCTGTCGGACGACCTTATCGACGAGGATATCTACGATGAAGATATGGTCGATGAGGACATCGTCGACGAAGATGCGACATCCCCCGACTTCGATATCGTGTTGGGCGATTGCCCCGAACTCACGGCAGGTTGGAATACGGATTTCATCGTGAACGGCGAGGAATCGAAGTCTCTCGCCCGTTCCTTCATCCTGTCGCTCCCCGACGATATCTCGACAAAGCGCGGTTGGCCGGTCGTCTTCAACTGGCACGGCGTCGGTGTGACGGCAGATAACTTCCTTCCGATGCTCGACTCCTGGCAGAACAACGATATCATGCCCTTCATCCTCGTCACGCCCGAGGACAATAACCTGCAGATGGCTACGGTACCGCCACAGGGGGTCGACTGGGACAATCTCGTTCTCGACAACGGCAGTATCGAGGCGGAGTTCTTTGACCGAATCATCGAATGTCTCGACCGGCAGTTCGGCGTCGATATCGCCCGTATCCACATGACCGGTTTTTCGGCCGGCTCGATAGCCTGCGACAGCCTCGGGGTGATGCGCGGCGAACAGATCGCCTCGATCTTCACCTACTCGGGGGCCTATTTCTCGAACCCCGACAACCCCGCCGATCTCGGCGCCGCGGTCTCCGGTTTCATCAAGTGGCCGCCCCTCGACACATCAAACAAGTTCGTGCAGGTATTGGTACACGGAGCCGGCGATACGGGCTGCGGGACCCGCGACTGCGGCGACCCGAACGGGAATTGCTGCGACATCTGGAGCACGATAGGCCTTTCCGTGAATTTCGAACACATGGCCGAAAATGATGCTCCTTACCTCAGCGCCTTGGGGCACGATGTGATCCTCTGCGACCATCAACAGGGACATCTCATGGGCGGCGTTACCCAACCTTCGCTCATACAGTTCTTCAAGGATCATCCGCTCGGGACCGAGATATCGCCCTACCGGAATGGGCTCACCGGCCAGTTCGCCGACATCTGCACCTTTGTGCAGGCACAGTGATCGATAGGAGGGAGTCAATGGAGACGCCGGTTTATTTTCCCGGTGACCGTTATGAGACACCGGAGAAGGTCGCACGACCGCTCCTCGACAAGTTGCTCCTCGGCAGCCGCTGGCACTTTTATCTCTCCCTGATCGACATACAGCGGCGTCACGCCCCGATAGCACGGGCCGGGAATTATAATCGTGCCCTGTGGGCCGCCGGCAGCATGGAGGCATTCCACTGCGCCGAATCGGTCGGCTGTCGTTTTCGCATGAGCGGCATCGACAACATCCGGCAGAAACCCGAAGAACCGCTGGTCATCGTCAGCAACCATATGTCGACGCTTGAGACGATCGTATTCCCCGGCATCTTCGCCGGCTTCCGCCCTATCACCTTCGTCATAAAAGAAAGTATCGTGCGCAACCCGCTCTTTCGCGACATCATGAAAGCGACCGACCCGATCGTCGTTTCACGGAAAAACCCTCGCGACGATCTGAAAAAAGTGATGAGTGAAGGTGTCGAGCATCTCAAAAAAGGGACCTCGGTCATCGTCTTCCCACAGTCGACCCGCACCGACGGCTTCGACCCGGCCCAGTTCAACTCGATGGGGGTGAAACTGGCGAAAACGGCGGGCGTTCGGCTGATGCCGGTCGCCATCAAGACCGATTTCTGGGGCAACAGCAGCATCAAGATGTTCAAGGAATTCGGCCCGCTCCACCGCGACCGGATCGTCCACATGGAGTTCGGCGCGCCGCTGGCGATAACGGGCAACGGCACCGAGGAACACCACACGACCGTCGAATTCATCCGCTCACGGCTCGACCGTTGGCAAAAAGGCGAGAAATAATCGCGGCGCCCTTTTTCCTTGACACGTTCGAACGGGGCATGATACCGTCCGCTCGGTTGAGTTCTTATACCTATTGAAGCATGAGGTCGCCATGTCACGATTCAAGGAATTGGTCGCATCGGCTCCCGGTTCCCGCCATATTTTACAGGGGAACGAGGCTTTCGCGCTGGGGGTGGTCCACGCCGGCTACCACGCCGCCGACGGCTACCCCGGCACTCCGTCGACCGAGGTCATCGACAAGTATCTGTCACAGGTGCAGGATAAACTGGTCGTCGGCTGGTCGGTGAGCGAGGCGGTGGCGACCGCCGTCACGGTGGGCCACGCCGTGGCCGGATCCGACGCGGTGGTCACCATGAAGATACCGGGCGTTTTTCAGGCGGGCGACGCCATCACCACCTCGGCCTTCTACACCGCACAGGCGGGGGCTTTCGTCATCTACGCCGCGACCGACTATGTCCCGAGTTCGACCCAGCATGTCATCGACGCGCGCCATTTCTTCGCCGCCGCCCGCGTTCCGGTGCTGGAACCGCGCGATCATCAGGAGATGTACGATATCGCTTTCATCGCCGCCGACATGAGCCGTAAGTTCCGGACGCAGGTGGTCATCCTCGCGTCAGGGATACTCGCCCACTCCGAGGGACTGGTAACGACCCGTGCGCCGCGCACCGTCGAGAAACGGCCGCTTCCCGAGAATCTGCACGGCTGGATGCTGATGCCCAACATCGCGCGGCAGAACTACAACGCCGTCAACCGCGAACGGATACCGCAGTTGCTGGCGTGGGGCGAACAGGAAAAGGCGCTCGTGAGCGAACATATCGGCAAGGACGATTTCGGCGTCATCGTGGTGGGCGAGTCCGATATCATCGTCCGCGAGGCCTTGACCGCCGCGAAACGCGATCCGTCGATACTGTCGATGTCGCTCGCCTATCCCGTCCCGGTCGCCCGCATCGCCGATTTTGCAAAGAAAGTAAAGGGTAAGATCTTCGTGTTCGAGGACGGCGACCGCTTCCTTGAAGACAAGATACGCCTGATCGGCATCCCGGTCATCGGGAAGGAGGAGAACTCCGTCGTCACCGACTGGACCCCCGACATGGCGCTCGAGGTGCTCTCGAAACACCTCGGCCTTGCCCTTGCCGCCGCACCGAAACCGGCAACGGTCAAACCGGTCCCGCGGCCGCCGTCGATCTGCCCCGGCTGTCCCTACCGCGCCTTCGCGCTGGCGGCGCAGAAACTCAAGAAACAGAAGAAGCTCTACGCCTCCTTCGGTGAGATCGGCTGCTCGACCCTGCTCCACTTCTTCAACGCGGTCGATACCATTCTCTGCATGGGCGGCTCCGACGGCATGCGGCAGGGCTTCGTGCTGTCGCGCCCCGACCACGGCGCAAAGGTCATCAGCGTCATCGGCGATTCTTGCGAATGCCATTCAGGGCTCGACGGGACACGCAACGCCGTCTTCCGCAATGTCCCGGGCGTCAAGATACTGCTCGACAACCGCATCACCGCGATGACCGGCGGCCAGCCCGCCCCCACATCACCGACGAATCTTGCCGGAATGGCTAATAAATTCAATTTGCGCGACGCCGTCGCCGCCGAGAAATGCCGTATGATCGCCTGCAACGCCTACGATCTCAAGGAGGTCGAACGACTCCTGATCGAAGCGCTGGAACTGGCCGAAAAGGGCGAGTTCACCTGTCTCATCCTCGAAGGGGCCTGCATTCAGGAGACCGAACAGGCGAAGAAGCGCCGCGTTCTGACCATCGACCGCGACAAGTGCAAACAGTGCGGCCAGTGCGGCATCTGCCCCGGTATGGAACATGACGAGAAAAAGAGACCGAACTTCACGAGTCTCTGCACCAACTGCGGATCGAGCACACAGATATGCCGCCAGCGCTGTCCCTTCGGCGCCATAGTCCCGGAGGATGCCGCGAAGAAGGACCGGACCGCGCCGCCCGACCTGCCCAAAGCGAAGGAGATCGCCGCAGTGACGGTCGACAAAAAGAAACTTCCCGGGTCGCTGCGGGTCGCGATACGCGGTATCGGCGGACAGGGGAACCTCTTCTTCGGCAAAGTACTTTCTGAAGTCGCGCTCCGGACCCCATACGCCGAATCGGGCATCGTCAAGGGCGATACCCACGGCATGGCGCAGATGGGCGGCCCGGTCATCTCGACCTTCGCCTGCGGCGAGGTCCATTCACCGATACTGGCCCCCGGCAGCGCCGATGTGCTGGTGGTGATGGAGATGAGCGAGGTCCTGCGTCCCGGCTTTCTCGACCTCTTGAAGCCGGGCGGCACGGTTTTACTTAACCGCTTTGCGGCAGTACCGGTGGCGGTGAAGAAGGAGGAGTACCCGGCGTTCGACGACATCAAGAAGACGCTTGCCGGTTATCGGATCATCGAACTCGACGCTCTCGCCGCGGCGCGCAGCTACGGCGACGCAGCGGGACGGACCGCCAATGTGGTGGTGCTCGGCCTCCTCTCGACCATAGATCCGTTCACTGCGATACCCGAGGAGATCTGGCTCGCGGCGCTCATGGCGGTATCGCCCGCCGACACGGTCAAGTCGGCCAACCAGATCGCCTTCGCGGCGGGCCGGGGACTCGGGAAATAGACTACAACCTCATCCTTCACCTTCTCCGAAACGGAGAAGGACTTTGTCACCCTCTCCACACTGGAGAGGGTCGGGGTGAGGTATTTTATTTATATCCGTATTTTTTCATGAGATCGGCGTATGCCATCTCCACTGTCGCTCCCGACTTCCCTTCGGAGCCAAGATACTTGATGAGCGGTGAGCGCCACACCTTCGAGGTCATCTGATTGGTGATGCCGGGACCAACGAATTTGTAGTAGTCGCCACCCGAGAAAATGTATTCGTGGATGACCGCCTGATAGCGTTGGTCGGGATCAAGCGGCGCTCCATCCTTGTGCCAGCGGTCGTTCACCTTCTCCATGCCGCAAACGGCGTTCTCGGAGAGATTGAGATTGTAAATGAGGTCCTTGCCCGGGATGGTCGAAAGGACGATTCGGTTCTCGAACGGCAGCATCGAAATGATGTCGCTCACACGGATGTCGCCTTTATGGATGTCGTCGCGGAAGGCGCCGGGGTTCGACAGCGATACGTCGGCATCGGGATATTCGGCAAGCGCCGCGCAGGCATAAAGCCGCATGAACTTGTCGATGGGGAATTCGTTCTCGGCCTCCGTTATGACGGTGCCGGCCACCTGATCCATCTTGACCAGATAGCGGTTTATGAGGCTTCGCAGGGCAAGCGTCCGGGTATCCTTTGAGGTCGCCGCGTCCTGAAGAGACACCAGTTTCGCGTCGACCACCTCGAACTTCCCTTTTTTACGAAGAAGTTCGACGCGGGCATATTTCTCAAGATATTTCTTCGCCTGGATGAAATAGGTCCCTTCGACATCGCGGACATAGTCCTCGTGGGTATGGGCATTAAAGACGAATAACGGCCTATCTTCCGGCTCAAGGGCCGCGAACCACTCGCGGGCGCTTTCGAACGACTGGTGAGCGACCGCGATCACCACATCGGCCTGACCTCTGACGCGGCGCATCTCGCGCTGGACCGCGTTGAAGGCCTGCACTGTTTTGATATCCTTGAGGTAGGCCGAGAACGAGACCTGGCGCAATTCTTCGGTGGTCACACCGACAAAGGCCACCCTGCTGCCGCCCCGGTCAAGTATCTCCGAAGGAGGGAAGACCGGTTTGGTGTCCTTACCGATGATGTTCGCCGAGATATAACGCATCTGGGAGGCATTCCTGTTCTGTTCGAACTCGGTTATCCCGTAGTCGAATTCGTGATTGCCGACCGCCGATATCTCGTACCCTATCTCCGCCATGACCTCAGCCATCGACCGGCCTTTGAATATCGACGAGACGGCCGAACCGGTGTAGTTGTCGCCGCCTGATACCTTGATGACGATACAGCCGGGACATTTCTTCTCCTCTTCACGCCACATTTCGTCGAGTATCACCGCCTTCTCACGGCCGTCGCGCTCCCAGATATGCCCGTGTTCGTCGTTCGTATACAGAATGAGATACCGTTGCGGATCATCGGCCTTGACAAGGTCATGCAACTTTTCACAGGAACTTAATGCGCAGAACGCCGCGAATATCACGATGAGAACAATGTGTTTACGGGTCGTACCCTTTCCGCGCAACGGGACACCTCCTCAAGAGCCGGTCAATATTAACCATTTCCGAAGCGAAGTAAAATTTTTATCGTCTCATTGCATCCCGGCGCGGGACGCGCTACACTGACGGGGAAAGAATGTGAGGTATCGGTGACCGCTACAACCGGCGAACACATAATCATCGTGAATGGCCTCGGGGCGGTCTATCTGCGGATCAACCGGAAGGCACGCCGCATCATCCTGCGGTTGACCGAAGAGGGAGAGATCGCGGTCACCGTGCCGCGCGGCGTCCCCTACGGCGAGGCGCTCGATTTCGTCCTGTCGCGCCGCGACTGGATAGCACAGCAACAGGCACGCCGTGACCGCGGCGAGACCGGCCTGCCTCCCCTCCCCTATGAGCCGCCGACGCTGGACCGCGCCGCCGCCGCCGCCATACTCGAACCGAGGATCCGGGAGCTTGCCTCGTCGCACGGCCTCACCATCGGCCGGATACAGGTAAAAGCGCAACGCACCCTGTGGGGTTCCTGCGCCACCGGCGGCCGCATCAGCATCAACTGGAAAGCGGCCCGCCTCCCTGACCATCTGCGCGATTATGTGATACTCCACGAACTGGCCCATCTGCGCCACCGCAATCACGGCCCGCACTACTGGCATGCCCTCGACAAGCTCGTGGGCGGCGACGCGAAAGTACTTGACCGCGAACTGCGGCGCTGGCCGCTCAAACTGCTGTAAAAAGAAGGTTACTTGAGCTGACGCACCACATCGATGACAACGATGTCGGGCGGTGCGAAGACCCGTATCGGCGGGCCCCAGGTACCGGCGCCGCTCGACACGACGACCATCGAACCGTCATCCTGCTTATAGAATCCGCCGCGCATGGCGTACGGGATGGAAACGAACAAGGAAAAGGGCCATATCTGTCCATTATGGGTATGACCGGAAAGCTGTAGATCGAACAGTCCCGCGATCTTGGGGTCAGGCAGGGGCTGATGTTTGAGCAACACCGTATATCTGTCGCGCGGCAATGCCTCGAGGACCGTCCGCGCCGACGGCGGTTCGGCGCCGAACCGGGCGGCGGTCGGATCATCCATGCCTGCTATCGTGATGGCGTCAGCCCGCGTGACACCGGTATTCCGCAACAACGTGAACCCGCTCTTGGTCAGCATCTCCTCTGCATATTCAAGCCCGTTGTAGAACTCGTGATTGCCCGTGCAGGCATAACTGCCCAGCGGAGCCTTTATCTCTCGCCACTTCGCCGCGATACCGTCCTCGTCCACCATGCCGCGATCGAGAAAATCGCCGGTAAGCAAGAGCAGATCGGGCTCCTGTGCCTTGATGATCTTGGTCAGCTTCTCGGCAAAGGCGACGCCGTGCAACTGGCTGAAATGGACATCGCTCACCTGCACTATACGGATCTTGGTGACGAACTCCGGCAGTTTGTCCGAGGTGAGCGCGAGATGCCGTACGCGGATATTCGACGCCTCGTAGAAACCGTAGGCTATCACCGCCAGACAAAGCGTCACCGTCGAAAGAAAGAGCACTCTCTGCGGGACCTCTTCCTGGGCTAATTTCTTGAGCGCGAAAGCACCGAGTTCAAGCGCCCCGCCGATGAACAGGAAATAGAACAGGAAGCCGAGCCACAGGTAGCCGATCCACGCAATGCCGCGCATCGGGAACGAGGCGGCGATGGCGGTATGGGTGTGGGTCACTATCGGGAAGAGATACATGAGGACGAAAAAAGCGAGAACACCCCATTTAGCGCGTTGCGGCAAAGCGAACGACCCGTTCAGTCCGCGCCAGAAGAACCAGTGCAGAAGCGTAAAAACGGCGAAAAAGACCGTGAGGAACAGCGCGAACATGAGGGGACTTCTCATTTATGCCTTCATCGCGTGCTTGGCGATCTCTTCGGCGACCTCGAGCGTTTTGGCCTTTCCGCCCATGTCGTAGGTCACCACCTTGCACTCTTTGACCGTCTGCGCGACGCCGTGGTAGATGCGCGCCGCCATATCCTTCTCGCCGAGGTGGTCGAGCATCATCTGGGCGGCAAGTATCGTCGCGATCGGATTGCACTTATACATGCCGGCATATTTCGGGGCCGATCCGTGGGTCGGTTCGAACACCGACACCTTGTCGCCGATGTTGCCCGAACAGCCGAAGCCGAGGCCGCCCACCATCTGGGCGCACAGGTCGCTGATGATATCGCCGTAGAGGTTCGGGGCGACCAGCACATCGTAGTTGAAGGGATTCTTGAGGAGCCACATGCACATCGCGTCGATGTTCGCATCGTCCATCTGGATGCCGGGATAATCCTTCGCCACCCGCTTGGCGGTCTCGAGGAACAGGCCGTCGGTCGCACGCACGACATTGGCCTTGTGGACCACCGTCACTTTCTTGCGGCCGAACTTCTTGGCGTACTCGAAGGCGGCGCGGATGATCCGCTCACAGCCCTTCTTGGTATTTATCTTCGTCGATATGGCGTAATCCTCCAGCGGCACATCCTTGAACGCGGCGAACGGCTTCGAGAGCTTCAGGAGCGTATCCTTGAGTTCCTGCGGCACGGTATTGAATTCGACGCCGCAGTAGAGATCCTCGGTGTTCTCGCGGAACACGACCAGATCGATGTTCTCCTTGAAGTTGAGCGGATTGCCCGGGAACGCCTTGCAGGGACGGAGGCAGACATAGAGGTCGAACAGCTGGCGCATGCGGACGATGGGCGAACGGTAGACGAGCCCTTTGCCGCGCAGTTCGGGGACCAGTTCCGCCTCGGCATCCTTGACCGGCTTGCTGGTGATCGCGCCGAACATGGACACGTCGCTGTTCTTCAGCAGGTCGATGGTCCGCTGCGGGAAGGCGTCGCCCTCTTTGCACCAGAACTCCCAGCCGATGTCGCCGTGGATGTAGTCGGCCTTGAACCCGACCTTGTCGAGCACCAGACGCGCCGCTTCCATAACCTCGATACCGATACCATCACCCGGCAACCACGCTACTTTGTACTTCGTCATCTCTCTCTCCATCTACTATAGTTGTGTAAGGACCGTCAAAAGACACCCGCGCATCCTACCGGTTTTCGCATTGCCAGTCAAATTATTGCTGGGAAGGGTCACACCGCATTTGTAAAAACTATGATCTCAAATAAATCCGGCTTATTAGAAGAAATAGCGGAGAGATAACAAAATTTATTTCACATCCTCGAAGGAAACGGTATAAGGGAGGGACACTAAACGGTGGTCGGAGGTCAGAGATGCAGACGTACAAACAGGAATTCATACGGTTCATGTTGGAATCGGAAGTGCTGCTGTTCGGCGATTTCGTCACCAAGAGCGGCCGCAAGACCCCCTTCTTCGTCAACACCGGCAAGTACCGCACCGGCGAGCAGATAGCGCGGCTCGGCCGTTTCTACGCCGAATCGATCATGGAACACACCGGCGGCGAGATAGATGTCCTGTTCGGCCCCGCCTACAAAGGCATTCCGCTGGCCGTCGCGGCCGCATCGTCGCTCTACAACGGCTTCAACCGCAATGTCGCCTTCTGCTTCAACCGCAAGGAGGCGAAGGACCACGGTGAAGGCGGCGTGTTCATCGGTCATAAACTCGCGGCGGGGAACCGCGTCCTGATCATCGAGGATGTCGTCACGGCGGGGACCTCGGTCGGCGAGACGGTACCGCTGCTCAAGGCCGAAGCGCCGGTGAAACTGGCGGGGCTGGTCGTGTCGGTCGATCGGCAGGAGCGCGGCAAAGAGGGAACGCGGACGGCGCTTACCGACATACGCGAGAGCTACGGCATGAAGACCTTCGCCATCGTAACGATGGCCGAGGTGGTCGAATATCTGCACGGCCGCGAGATAGGCGGTAAAGTGCTGCTCACCGACGAGATCCGCAAACGGATAGGAGAGTATTATGCGCAGTACGGGGGTACCGAAGTCTAAACGGGCTTCGATCTTTTTTCTGGAGGACCTGATGGACGAGAAGAGACGCGGCGTCCGTTTCAAACTGAACGGCGAGGCCGAGATCAAGCGGGCCGGAAAAAAGAGCAAGGGAATGCTTCGCGATCTGTCGATCAACGGCGCGTTCATCGCCATCAACAACGGCTTTGAGCCCTATGACGACATCGACATCGCCATTACGGTCCGCAATGACCGCAAGAGTCTCGCGGCGACGCTCAAGGGAGTGGTGAGCCGGAAGGACGGCGAAGGGATCGGCGTGCAGTTCACCGGGATGGACATGGATGCATTCCGCATCATCCGCGACATCGCGAAACTCTATGCCGAAGATCCGACCAAGATCGAAGGCGACATCAAACGGCTCAACATCAATTCAGCGATCCGCTGAAACATTCCCGCTCTTCAGTTTTCCCAGATACGATTCAAGTATGACCGCCGCGGCCGCCGCGTCGAGCCGGCCGCTCTGTTTATCGGCGCGGCCTTTCGGGTCATGCGAGATGCGTTCACGGGCAGTGCGGGTGGAGAGCAGTTCGTTCTCGTGTTCCACCGGGATATCGGGAAACTCTTTCATCAGCCGCTTCTCGAATCCTTTCACCACCGGCAGATTCTCACTTTCGGTCCCATCGGGTTTGAGCGGCCACCCGATGACGAACCGCGCTATCTCATAATTCTTCAGCAGTTCGCGGAGCGCGGCGATATCGTCAGCTATCGCCTGACCGCGCCGCACGGTCCCCAGCGGTGTGGCGATGATGCCGAGCGGATCGCTCAGCGCTATCCCTATCGTTTTTGTGCCGATGTCGAGTGAAATGATGCGGCCCAAGGTCATTGTTTGGCCGCGAGTTTACGGATCTCCTCTTCGAGTATCTGTTTCATCAGAAGCGGCGCCTCTTCCCAGAAATACTCCTTCATTACTTCGCGCAGTTCGCGCCGGATGATCGCGCGGACCACTTCAGGCATCGCCGCGCCTTCGGGGATGTCGGCGCCGGCCGGAAGAAGCTCCTCGACCACCCGCTCTTCCACCCGCTCCGCTATTTGTTCGGTGAAGGTCGGTTCAGGCATTGTCACATCGGAAGCAATGGGCATGACCATTTCCGGCTGAGACTGGATCTGAGGCTCGGGCTCGGGCTCAGGTTCGGGCTCGGGTTCTGTCTCAGGTTGCGGTTCCGGTTCCGGCTCAGCGATCTCCACGGTATGTTCCTCGATGACGGCGGGGGCGGTCTCGACGAACTCCTCGACGGTCGGGGTTTCCAGCGGTTCCGCCACCAGCTTGCTCTCGGTTATCTCCGGAGTAGGCAGTTCGTCGTCGTCCTCCTCTTCGGCCGTCACGGCAGCAAGTTCAGCGACCACCGGATGTTCCTCTTCGTCCGGTTCGGGCAGGATCATCGGCTCCTCGTCACCTTCGAATTCCTCCGAAAGATCGACGCCGTTGGCGGGGGCATCATCAGCGGAAAGGTCGGGTTCCCACGCCAGCGCCGCCCCGAGCGATTCGAACAGTTCCTCGCTCGAGAAGGGCCGTGCCAGATAGAGTCGCTCGGCACGTTCGTCGCTACGCGCCGCGGCGCAGTAGACGATCGGCAACGGCAGAGAGGCGAGTGCTTCGCGCGTCTCGACGGAAAGCGCCTTGCGTTCGACGATGAGCGCGTCGGGCGCCGTCGATTCGATGCTCTGGAATATCCGCGCCTCCTGCGGCACCTTGATGATGCTCCACAGCGAGCCGCGCAACACCAGTTCATAAGCCCGCATCAGCGTCTTCGAGGTCTCGAAGACCAGTACTTTCTTCCGTTCCACCATGGTCCTCCCTCTGCGATCAGGCGGCCCTCAACGCCGCATTGACCAGTTCCATGTCGGCCGGCACCGCCGACCTGAAATGCCACTCCTTTCCCTCCAGCAGGAAACCGAGTTCCCGGGCGTGCAGCATCTGCCGCGGCGCGGTGCCGAGCACTTTATCGAGCGCCGGGCGACCGGTACGCCGCACCCCTTCATACAGTTCGTCGTTCACCACCGGATGGCCGAGATGCCGCATATGCATACGTATCTGGTGGGTCCGCCCCGTCTCCAACCGGAGCGTGAGGCGTGTGGCAAGCGCGTATTCTTCGGTCACTTCGTAATGGGTCACCGCCATCCGTCCCGAATTTTTGGACGGGTAAAAACGGAGACGGTTTTTCGGATCACGGGCATGTCCGGTGCGCACGGTCCCCTTCTTCTCGGTGAAATGGCCCCAGACCAGCGCCGTATAGGATCTGACGATATCATGGGTCGCGAACAGGGCCGCCAGTTGCTCGAACGCACCGGAGGAGCGGGCGATGACCAAGAGTCCCGATGTGTCCTTATCGATGCGGTGGACCAATCCCGGACGAACCCCGCGACCGGCCGTCGCCCCCAGATGGTGCATAACGCCGTTCATGAGCGTGCCGCGCGGATGTCCCGG
>Ga0074195_1002613_pt1 | contig 19444 bp, 30 predicted proteins | sample EPASupsiteHSE623_FD_64525 | JGI IMG/M metagenome (GOLD analysis project Ga0074195, IMG submission 64525) | Bioremediated contaminated groundwater from EPA Superfund site, New Mexico - Sample HSE6-23 | ecosystem: Environmental > Aquatic > Deep subsurface > Groundwater > Contaminated ...
AAGAGCCGACATCAAGCGATTACTCGCCAGTGCCCGTTTGATGTTTATCATAGTATTTGGTTGTATTTTTATTTTTAACTCTGCCTAAATTTTAACATCGTTGCTTAAAAAGCAACAGGTCTATTAATTATTTCGGTAATTTTTAAAAATTCATAAGGAGTCAAACTTTCTCGTCCAATCAAAACACCATCCATGGCCGGATCGAGACAGGTCTCTTTGACCGTTTGCGTACTGACGGATCCTCCATAAATAATCCTCACTTCTTCGGCATATTTCTTTTCGAAAAGTTCAATGAGCACCTTTCGAATTAGAATCTTAGCGCTCATAATATCATTAGAAGTAGGCACTTGATCTGATCCAACCGCCCAAACAGGCTCATAGGCAATTGTGATATTCTCCGCTTTAGTGCGATTCACCTCAAAAAGAGACTCCTTTAATTGCCTTGTAATGACCATCATCGTTTGATTTCTTTTTTTCTCTTCAATAGTTTCTCCGACACAGGCAATCGGTTTCATTCCTGTCTTAAGCGCTGATTGAATTTTCAAATTGACTGTTTTGTTGTTCTCGCCAAAATATTTTCTTCGTTCACTGTGCCCCAAAATCACATATTCCGCGCCAAAATTCTTGACCATGGCCACAGAAATTTCCCCGGTAAAAGAACCCTCTCTTTCCCAAAAAATATTTTGCGCCCCGATTGCTATCTTTTCGCCCAACTCTTTCTTAAACACTTCCAGATGAATAATCGGCGGGCAAAGACAAACTTCAGTCCTGGAAAATTCTTTCTTCTCAATTTCCTTTCTGAACAAATTCAAATACCGCTCCCGCTCAACAACGGACAACAAGTTCATTTTCAAATTGCCGACAACTAATTTCGCCATAATCTTATTTATTTGTGATTTCTGATGTTTATGTGCCTTTTCACAAACCACACAATCCCGACTAAAATAACAATTCCAATTGCAATATCAAATTTATGGAAATACACGCCCAGAGTGTTCCAATTGTCACCCAATTTTTTGCCAACATAAGCTAATGCATAACAAAATGGCAAAGATCCAAGAAAAGTATAGAGAACAAACTTGGAAAAATTCATTCGGGCAATCCCCGCCGGCAAAGAAATGAAAGTGCGAACCACCGGAAGCATCCGAGAAAAAAACACCGCCGCGTTCCCGTACTTATTGAAAAAATTATCCGCGATGTCTAGATCATGCGTTGTCACCAAAACATATTTTCCATATTTTTCCGCCATCGGCCGGCCGCCATAATACCCAACCCAATACGCTAAAGCCGACCCCAAAACACACCCGATCGCTCCAGCTAACGAAACTCCGATAAGCGTAAATTCTCCGCGAGAAACCAGATATCCCGAAAATGGCATAATAATCTCCGACGGAAGCGGAATACAAGCCGACTCGATTGCCATCATAAGAGCTACTCCTGTATAACCCATCGAAGATATGCCCCAAATAATAAAACCAGCCAAAATTGAAATTATTTTTTCTACCATAATGTCTGAACCACTGATTCTCACATGATTATCCTGATTACACATGATCTTAAAAATCAGTGGAATCATGTGTAAATCAGTGAGAATCAGTGGTTCTGATGATTTCTTAGGAACTCCGCTGCTGCTTCCGGTTGAATAGTGGAAATCTCCACTCCGGTTGAGAGTTCAAATCCAGCCCAAGTGGAAGTACGCGGCAAAATTTCAACATGCCAATGATAATGAGGATAATCTTTGCCATCGCAAGGAGACGTATGAATGTAGAAATTATAAGCCGGATCTCCCATGGCTTTATATATTTTTGAAATTGCCATCTGCAACGCTTCTCCCGCCTGGACCTTGTCATCACTTCCAATTCTCTCAAAATAAGGTTTATGCTTTTTGGGCATCACCCAAATTTCAAACGCCACCCGTGAAGCAAAAGGACAAAAAGCGACAAAGTTCTCGTTTTCAAATACTACTCTTTTCTTATGTTCTAATTCCCATTCTGCCATTGTGCAATAGACGCAGTGGCGATTGGTCCGCCAATACTTTTCCGCCCCTTCCAACTCCTGTTTGATATATGGAGAAATCACCGGAATCGCCATGAGTTGCGAATGAGGATGAGCAATTGATGCTCCGGCTTCCTTGCCATGATTGTGAAAAATCTCCACATAATTCACACTTTTTTTGTTCATGAGGCCAATGTAACGATCTTGATAAGCATCAATTATCTCTGCTACTTCAAAATTACTCATAAGAGCAATCTGCCTATCATGATCATGCGTCACAATAAGCTCATGATACCCAATGCTATCCATCCAAAAATATGGCCCCTCTTCTTGATGGCGAATTGCACCGCCATTAGGCCTGGTAAACGCCGGATATTTATTCGGAAAAACCCGCAGACTCCAATCTCCATCGGATCTTTCATAAAGAAGAACATCTTTCTCCTGTCCCGTGTTCTCCGGATCACAAAATACGCAAGGCTTGTTCGGGTCTTCAACAATCTCCGCCCGCTTGTTCGCGGCAAATTCATCCGGCCTTTTCGCTCGTCCGGTTGCAATCACCACCCAATCCCCCGTCACCAAATCCTGGCGGAGTTCACTCGGCTGAATTTTTTTATCCTTATCAACAACTTTTTCTTTTTTAGAACCGGTTTCTTCTTTTTCGGTTTTATTTTGTTTTTTGTTTATTTCAATCCTCATTGTTACATGTTATATGTTACATGTTTCATGATTTGATATTATATTTACCCGCAAAGAGCCTGCCTTTGGTTTTAAACAAATCCCACATCACTTGAAAATATCCGTTGGGACCAGTGAGCGTCACAGTCGAACCTTCTTCATTCAGCCATCTGACCGGCATTTGCTTGATTTTAAATCCCAATTTTTTAGCTAAAATTATCAGTTCGAAATCAAAACCAAACCGATCCACTACCATTCGGCTAGCAACTTCATTAGCCGCTCTTGCTGTTAACATTTTGAATCCACACTGCGTATCAGGATAAATCCAAAGACCAAGAACAATCCGGATAAGCCAGTTCCCCATGTCGCCAAAAAGTTCTTTCCATTTGGCTTGATGAACCTGAACATAAGCCCCTTGAATATCTCGAGAACCAATCACCACATCATATCCTTTTGCAAATTCAGGCAAAAAAGTATCCAAGTGAGTAATCGATGTTGAACCATCGGCATCCAAAAAAAGGCGTATTTCTCCCTTGGCCGCCAAAAGTCCCTGCCGAATTCCGTATCCCTTGCCATGATTTTCCGGATTATCAATCAATCTAATGCTCTTAATTTTATCCTGGTAACCTCTAACCACTTCTGCTGTCTTATCAGGAGATCCATCATTCACCACAACAAATTCATAGGTAAAACCTTTTGACTTCAAAAATTCATCCATTTCTACGAGGTTTTTACCAATCCTGTTTTCCTCTTTATAAGCAGAAATAATTACCGACAAATATGGTTTTTCTTCCATTATTTTATATTAAATTATTTATTTGATATTTATATTGTAGCACAAATATCGCGAAACCCGAAACATGAAACATGCAACCAAAAGACAACTCACTTCGCCACATTTCACATTGGTTATTAAACGTTTCGTGATTGTTCCAACCAGCTCTGAAGGATTATCCGGGCTGCTTCCTGATCATCAAAACGGGCAATCTTTTTCACTCCCCGCTCTCGCAAGTTGTGCTCGGCAATCTTGGTGGAAAACATTTCGTTTTGATAAACAATTTCAATTTCGGGAATTTCTCGTTTGATGTTATTCCCCAGCACTTCTCCAGCATATTCCACTTCTCCGTCGTTAATGTACGACGGAATGCCGATGACCACTATATGAACATTTTCCCGACGGATAATTTCCAAAAGACGCGGGAAAAAATTCTTTCCTCGCTCAAGTATAGAATGAGCAAAAGCCAATCGGGTTTCGCTATCAGAAATAGCCAGCCCTACTTTTCGTTGTCCATAATCTATTCCCAAATAACGCTTTATCTCCACCTCTTTTTGCATAACCATTGATTTTTTATGATTTTTATGGTATAATTGAAAATTGTCTTGACTGTCGGGTAAAAATTTTTTTGTCCCACAGTTTAAAAACCTTATCGCGTCAAAATATCCGATCCTTTTTTAGTCACCACAATCGTATCTTCAAAGTGCGCCGATAGCTTCCCATCTTTAGTTACATAGGTCCATCCGTCGCTTTCCAGAAACATTTTGGAAGTTCCCGCATTCACCATTGGTTCAAGAGCAATAGTCATTCCTTCTTTCCAAACCAAGTCTCTCGTTCCGTTTATGTAATTAGGAATTTGCGGATCCTCATGCAGCTCCTTTCCCACACCATGCCCCACCAAATTTCGAACTACCGAAAAACCGTTAGATTCTACATACCGCTGGACCGCCCGCGAATAGTCGCTCAATTTTTTCCCGGATTGAATCTCTTCTATTCCAAGATTCAAACTTTCCTTTGTCACATCAAGTAGTTTTTGCGCTTCAGCGGATATTTTTCCCACAGGAAAGGTTCTCGCCATGTCGGTTATCATTCCTTCGTATTTCATTCCGACATCAATTTTCAAAATGTCTCCCTCTTTGAGAACGCGATCTTTTCTTGGAATTCCGTGCACAATTTCCGAATTAATCGAAGCGCAAACTGCTCCCGGATAGGGATTTTCCGGTCCGCCATAACCTTCAAAAATTGGAACTCCCCCAAAATCAAAAATGAGCTTCCTTGCTAGCTCATCAATTTTATGCGTATTTGTTCCTGGTTCGGCCATCTTTCCTAATTCCAACATAATTTCAGACAGTCTTTTCCCGCCGATTCGCATTACTTCTATTTCTTTTTGAGTTTTAATAATGATCATTTAACAATATACTTATACAAGTCAGTGTTCTTTTTTATTTTTACCCGAGGATTTTTCCTTCGATAAAAAATAAATCACAGGCAAAGGTCTCCTTTGGTAAAAATAAAAAAGAACACTGACAAGCTTATCTTGAGAGCAAAGCTAAAATTTCTTCAAACACGTCTTCCGGCTCTCTTTCCCCATCAACTTCCAAAACCAATCCCTGTTTTCTAAAATATTCAATCACAGGGAGAGTCTCCTCCCGAAAAACAGAGAGCCTCTTTTCGATACCTTCCTTTGTATCATCAATTCTTTTCACAATCCGGCCATCACATTCCAAACACTGTTCTCCCTCTTCTCGGATGTCTTTACCCATGATAAAAACTTTTTTGCATTTTTCACACACCCATCTTTTGGAAATTCTCCTGTATGACTCTTCGGAAGAGATATTTATAAAAATAATGTGATCGATTTTTCTTCCAAATTCCAAAAGAGCCTCCTCAAGATATTCGGATTGGTCCATCGTCCTAGGCACACCGTCAAAAACAATCCCCTGCTCTTGAGGGATAGAAGCAATCTTCAGATGCAAAACTTCTCGAAGAATCCGGGATGGCACCAATGTTTTCGTCACATTTTGAATTTCATATATCTCTCGGCCAATTGGCGTATCTTGAGTCGCCACCTCACGAAGAAATTTACCCATATCAATATTCTCAAGATCAAATTTTTGCGCCAACATTTTCGCCTGAGTCCCCTTGCCACATCCCTGCGGCCCAAGAATAACAATATTCATACATCTTGAAACTTGAAGCGTGAAACCTGCAACAATTTTATTGTATAAATTATAGCTTCAAGTTACGAGTTACAAGTTACAAGACTAAAATTCATCATAATCCCGCATCACCAATTGCGCTTGAATTTGTTTGATCGTTTCAATCACCACAGAAACCACGATAAGAAGACCGGTTCCGCCAATGGAAACGTTTTGAATGTTAGTAAGCCCCTGAACAATAAAAGGCAAGATAGCGATCGCCCCTAAAAATAACGCTCCGGAAAGGGTCACCCGGTTCATAACCGCATAAAGATATTCCGCCGTGTTTTTCCCCGGACGAATTCCCGGAATATATCCCCCTTGTTTTTGAAGATTTTCTGAAATTTTGTTCGGATCAAAGACAACAGCTGTATAAAAATAGGTAAACGCGACTACCAAAACAAAATACATTGATGAATAAAAGATTTGATTTTGAAAAATTCTATTTATCGAACCGGCTATTCCGGAAATCGTCGGATTGGAAGCCGCTGTCAAAAAATTGGCGACCATTCCGGGAAAAAGCATAATCGACATGGCAAAAATTATCGGGATCACTCCCGCTTGATTGATCCGAAGCGGAAGATGAGTCGAAGTCCCGCCGTACATCCTGTTCCCTCGAATTCTTTTAGCATAAGAAACCGGAATATTTCTTTGCCCTTCTGTCACAAAAACAACTGCGGAGATAGCCACAAAAACTACAGCAAAAAGAACCAGATAAGTAAAAAACTGAGAAGAATCTCGAACAGCATAAAGCTGTGAAATGACTCCCGGTATCCCTGTCACTATTCCGGCAAAAATGATAAGAGACACACCATTGCCAATTCCCTTTTCGGTAATGAGCTCTCCAAGCCACATAAGAAAAATGGTTCCAGCCACAGAGATAATAATAATAGAAGCAATATCCAAAGCCCCGGTCTCTAACAAAATTCCCTGAGACTTAAAAAGGGATATCATTCCAAAACCCTGCATGGCCGCCAAAGGAACAGTGGCCCAACGAGTCCATTGATTGAATTTTTGTCTTCCCGCTTCTCCCTCCTCTTTATATATTTGCTCCAGACGCGGGACAATCATAGTGAGAAGCTGCATAATGATGGAAGACGTGATATACGGCCCCACCCCCAGCATCACAATAGAAATACTGGAAAGTCCGGAACCAGAAAACAAGTTCAAAAGCCCAAAAAACTGGTTATTTTCAAAAAAAATTTTTAGACGCTCCTGATCTACGGCCGGAATTGGAATGTTCGCCGCTAAACGGAAAATCACCAAAAGTCCGAGAATAAAAATAATTTTATTTCGGAGCTCTTTGATTTTGAAGATTTGAAGAAATTTTCTGAACATAAACGCCAGTTATAAAGCTTACAAAGTTATAAATCTCGTAAAGTTGAGAATAGACCGTTTTTTTCAATTTAAACTCTGTATACTTTCCACTTTACAACTTTAGAAACTTTTAACCAACTTTTCCTCCCGCTTTTTCAATTGCCTCCTTAGCTGAAGCACTTAAAAAAATTCCTTTTTCTATAACAAGTTTTTTGGAAAGTTCGCCTGTGGTAAGAATCTTAAATCCGTTTTTCGCCTGAGCCTTCTTCACCAACCCGAATTTGACCAATGATTCTCGACTTACAATGTCTCCATCTTTGAAAAACTTATTCAGATCAGCTAAGGTAACGATGTTTTTCTTGACACTCAAAGACTTGAATCCCCGCTTCTTTTTCATATGGTCCACCAAAGTTGAACGTCCACCTTCAAACAAAGGATCAACATTTCCTCCGCTGCGCGCTTTTTGTCCTTTGTTTCCTCGTCCGCTATAGGTCCCTTTCTTTCCTCCTCGACCAATAGTTTTCTTGTCTTTTCGTTTTTTCTTCAATTTAAGATCGTGTATCTGCATATTCGTAAATTATGTTATACCTTTTTATCTTTCTTAACTTCCTCAACTCTTTCTTTCTTGCTTTTGGATTGTTCAATGCTAGAAAGAGCCTCTAAAGTCGCTCGCGCTACATTAAGCTTATTTGATGTTCCTAAAGACTTAGACACAATATCCTTGATTCCAGCATAGTCAACCACCGCACGAACCGCTCCGCCAGCCACCACACCGCGACCTTCCTTGGCCGGACGAAGAAGTACCTTGGCGCTTCCACTCTTAATGAAAACTTCATGCGGAATAGTATTTTTTTCAAGATTGATTGAGATCATGTTCTTTTTCGCATCTTCAAAAGCTTTTCTGATAGACTCGGAAACATCGGATCCCTTTCCCACTCCCACGCCAACTTTTCCCTTCCTGTTTCCAATCACTAAAGACGCTCGAAAACGAAACCGCCTCCCACCTTTCACCACACGAGTAACCCTCGCCAAATCCAAAAGCTTCTGATCATACTCAGGTTTTTCTTTTTTGAATTTAGGTCTTCTGTCAGATTTTGCCATAAATTATTTTATAAGCGATACCAACTTACGAATTCTTACGAATGCTACGAAATATTTTTTCAACTTTTTCGAAGATTAGCATTATTCGCATGCAATTAGTAATTTTTGTATCGCTACTAGAATTTTAATCCGCCTTCACGCGCGCCTTCAGCCAAGGCCTTCACTTTTCCGTGATATTTGTATCCAGCTCTATCAAAAACAATCTTCTCAATTTTTTTATCTTTGCATTTTTTGGAAATCAACTCTCCCACCATTTTTGCTCCAGTAATGTTATTTTGGGCTTTTGCCTCAACATTGCTGGCGCTAACCAAAGTCGATCCTTTTTGATCATCCACTACCTGCGCATAAATTGAAGTCAGGCTTTTATACACACAAAGTCGAGGGACATCAGCAGTCCCGGAGATTTTGGCACGTACTCGTTTTTTTCTCTGTAACCTTAAATTGTTTCTGCTTATCTTCATGAAACATGAAACATGAAACATGAAACAACTAATACTAATCCTGCTGCGTGTTTCATGCTGCGTGTTGTGTTGTATGGTTATTTACTGCCGGCTTTCTTGCCAACTTTTCGCCTTACTTTTTCACCAACATATCTAAATCCTTTTCCCTTATATGGCTCTACTTTCTTAAGTGATCTGATGTTTGCCGCAAATTGTCCGACTTTTTGTTTATCAATTCCCGAGATACTAAGAACATTATTCTCCTCTAACTTAACAATAAGTCCTTCGGGAACATCCGCTTCCACGGGATGAGAGAAACCCAAGGCCATAACAATCTTGTTGCCCTGAACTTGCATACGATAACCCACGCCATGAAGTTCCAACTTTTTTTCAAAACCATCCTTGACTCCGATAATGATATTATTAAGAAGCGACCTGGTCAATCCCCAAATAGCCGAAGCTTCTTTGCTTTCTTCAAATCCTGCCGCTTTTTTCACTGTGGCCACCTTATCTTCCACAACTACCGCTACTTCCTTATAAAGAGGCATATCCAAAGCTCCTTTCGGTCCTTTAGCTGAAATATTTTTTGAAGAAATGCTAATCTCCACTCCTTCCGGTATCACTATGGGTTTTTTACCAATCTTACTCATAATCATAAAACATGACTCATGAAACATGAAAAACTTTTATCTTGCCTCTCATGTTACATGCGGCATGTTGCGTGTTGCATGTTATTTACCAAACTTCGCAAATGTACTCCCCGCCCAAACCTTGCATCTTTGATTCTTGATCGGTCATAATTCCCTTAGAGGTCGAAATAATTCCGATTCCATATCCATTTTTCACTTTCCTGATATCGCTTTTGCCGACATATATTCTTTGGCCTTCTTTACTTATTCTTCGCAATCCTTTTATCGCTGGCAATTTTTCAGTGTTAGATTTTTTGTAATACTTCAAAACAACCTTAAGCTTATCAAAATTGCTATCACTATCTTTCAACTGAATCACGTCTTCGACAAAACCTTCTCTTTCCAGAATTTTTGCAATAGCCAACTTCAACTTGGAAGCACTCATTTCAACTTCCTTATGTCCCGCCATTTGAGCGTTCCTTAGTCTGGTTAACATTTCTGCTATTGGATCTAACATAGTAATATAACTTAATTTATTCCTTAAAAATATTCCTTAATCAATACAAATAAGCTCTACCAACTGGATTTTTTCACTCCGGCAATTTGCCCTGTGCTAGCCAGCTCTCTAAAACAAATCCTGCATATATCAAATGCTCTCATATATCCGCGTTTTCTTCCACACCGCCAACAACGCCTCGTCTCCCGAGTGGAAAATTTAGGTTTTTTTCTTGCTCTTGCTTCTACTGATTTCTTGGCCATTTTTATTACCGATGCGAACCAACGAATGTATTCGTAGATTCGAATCGCGATTATTTATTCTCTATTGGGAATCCCAGCATTCTAAACAACGCCATTCCCTTCTCCCGATCCCCTGCATTGGTCACCACAGTAACCTGAAAACTAAAAACATTTTTTACCTTCTCAGGCATTATCTCCGGAAAAATCATATGCTCTTTTATCCCTATATTTAAATTGCCATTTTTGTCTACAGACGATTCCTTAATCCCATGAAAATCACGCACTCGAGGCAAAGCCGCCGCAACCAATTTTTCCAGAAAATCCCACTTTCTTCGTCCTCTAAGAGTCACACTGATTCCCACTTCCAATCCTTCCCTGATTTTGAAACCAGCAATTGATTTTTTAGCTTTTTTCATGACCGGCTTCTGTCCGGTAATAGTTCTTATCGATTCTTCTATATCAGAAACCATATTTGAATCCTTGATAAACTTTCCAATACCAACATTCACTACTGTTTTTTCTATCCGCGGCACTTCCAAATCGTTTGAAAGACTAAATTGATCTTTCATCTTAGCCATTACCTCTTTTTTGTACTTTTCCTTAATATTCATAGTATCTCAAAACTTGTAACCCGCAACTTGAAACCATTTTTTTCCAGACTTCACGTTGCGAGTTGCTAGATTATATCTCAGCGCCGCACTTTTTACAAACTCTAAACTTATTATCTTCGGAAACCCTAAACCCGACTCTGGCTGGTTTTGCGCATTTAGGACAAATCAACATCACTGACGAAACAACCACTTTCCTTGGCAATTCCAACCGCTGTCCTTTTTCGCCCTCTCTTCTCGGCCGAACATGTTTTTTGACCATATTCAAACCTTCTACGACAACCTTGTTTTCAGTTGGAGAAACAGCCAAAACTTTCCCGGTTTTTCCTCGATCTTTTCCTGAACGCATTTTTACTAAATCATTCTTCTTAATTTTCATAATCATAAAACATGAAGCACGAAGCATGAAACAAATTTACCTTAATGTTGCATGTTGCGTGTTACATGTTGCGTGTTGCATGTTTATAACACTTCCGGAGCTAAAGAAACAATCTTGCCATATCCTCTATCACGAAGCTCTCTCGCCACTGGTCCAAAAATTCGTGTCCCCTTCGGTTCCTTTCCTTCCAAAATCACTGCCGCATTTTCGTCGAAACGGATAAAGGATCCGTCCTTTCTTCTAAACTCTTTCCGTTGCCTCACAATCACCGCTTTTACCTTATCGCCTTTTTTTACCATCCCTCTGGGCTCAGCCGATTTTACTGAAGCGACAACAACATCTCCGATGCGAGCAAATCGCCGTCTCGTTCCTCCCAACACCTTGAAACACTCAATGATTTTCGCGCCTGTATTGTCTGCTACCTTTAATTTTGATTCCGCTTGTATCATTTTTTTTCGATTATATTACTCTATAACTTTTCCCCTTGCTCATTGGACGACTGGGAACAATCTCTACACTGTCACCAACCTTATATTTGTTTCCTTCATCGTGAACCTTATACTTCTTGGTTGACTTATACTTTTTTAGATACTTAGGATGGGTTTTCAAAGTCTCTACTGCTACAACAATCGTTTTGTCCATTTGATCACTCACAACCACACCCTTCTTTTTAGCAACTATTTTTTTATCCAGTAATTGTTTCATAAACTATAATAATATAAAGCCTATTTATTCTCTCTAATTAACGTTATAATTCGAGCAATATCTTTTTTTTCATTGCGAAGCTGTCGAGTATTTTTTACTTGCTTTGTTACCGTATCAAACCTAAGCCTGCGAGTCAATTCCCGCTTTTCATCCAAAATCTTAGCCAATTCTTCCTTGTTTTTTTCTCTTAATTCTTGAGTTTTCATAATTATTCTTCCTCCTTAGTAACAAATTTAGTCTTTACATTTAATTTATAGCTAGCCAAGCGCATCGCTTCCTTAGCCACTTCTCTTTTGACGCCTTCCATCTCAAACATAACAGTTCCCGGTTTCACCACTGCGACAAAATGATCGACCGCGCCTTTTCCTTTCCCCATCGGTGTTTCATCCCCTTTTTTTGTCATGGGCTTATCCGGAAAAATTCTGATCCAAATTTTTCCACCTCGCTGAATGTATCTAGTCATTGCTCGACGAGCTGCTTCAATCTGTCGCGCTGAAACAAGATTCGCATCTAAAGACTTCAAACCGAAACTGCCAAAACTGATCTTGCTTCCCCGATTCGCCTTCCCCCGAATAGCTCCGCCTCTTTGAATCTTCCTATGTTTTACTTTTTTAGGCATCAACATAACATTCTACAGAATTACACAGAACCTTACAGAATGACACAAAATTGTTCTGTGTTATTCTGTTTATTTCTGTGCTCTTCTATTATTAAACACTTCTCCTTTATAAATCCAAACCTTTACCCCTAATGTTCCATACGTCGTGAAAGCTGTAGCTCTCGAAAAATCAACATTGGCTCGAAATGTGTGGAGCGGCAATGTACCTTTCGCTGCCCACTCGCGCCGACTCATTTCCGCGCCTCCCAATCGACCACTCAACTCAATCTTCACTCCCTTAATTTTGTTGCTTTTCATTACCTGCTCCAGCATCGATTTCATCGCTCTTTTAAATGGAATTCTTTTTTCCAACTGTTCAACAATATTTTGCGCAACTACCATTGAGCTGTCTTCTATATTCTTAACTTCCTGAACTTCTATTTTCAAATTAATCGCTCGGTCATTTTTAAAATATTTTTTTTGAACATAATTTTTCAAATCTTCGATTCCGCTTCCACCCCGTCCGATGAGAACTCCCGGTCTGGCAGTCTTAATGATAAGCTTAACCGCTTTTTGAGACCGCTCGATTTCAACATCGGCAATAAGAGCCGCTCGCCACTTTTTGAAAACATCCTTCCTGATCTCAACATCTTGCCGAAGATTGTTCTTATATTCTTTTGTACTAAACCACTTAGACTTCCAATCCTGAGTTATTCCGATTCGAAGCCCTGTTGGATTAACTTTATGTCCCATAATATATTTTAGTTTAACTTTCCGCTGTTAGCTTTTTTTACATTGACTTTCTTTGAAAAATTTTATTCCTCCATCCAGACCCTCCCGTTTTTGCTTTTTCTCCTTTTTCTGCTATCACTTTCTCTTTTTTACTCTCTTTAGCATCCTTAACTTCTGATTCCTTATTTTCAATTTTTTCTTCTTTATTTTTGCTCTCAGTTTTTTGCGCCCTTAGTTTTTCCATCTCTTCCTTAGATTTTCTGCCTTTTCCTTCTTCCAATTCTTCAAGAGTAATTATAATCTTAGAAGTTCTTTTGAGAATTTTTCCGGCGCGGCCATAAGCTTTAGGCATCCACCGTTTGAGAACGGGTCCGGCCTCTACTATTGCATCATATACATACAAATTGCTTTTGTCTAATCCAAAATTATTTTCTCCATTAGCAATGGCGCTTTCCAAAAGCTTCTTCAGCGGTTCACAGGATCGCTTAACAGTCGCATCCAACTGCACCAAAGCCTCCTCAGTGCTTAGTCCCTTAATCAAAGTCGCCACCAATCTCACTTTTCGAGGAGAAATTCTTATATTGTTTAATCTTGCTGTTACTTGCATAATGTCATGAAACATGAAACCCGCAACGTAAAACTTTTTTTCTTTTCGCTCCAAGTTTCACGTTTCGCGTTACACCATCTATTTTTTCTTATCTCCGGATGCCTTAGCCGCCTTAGCCGCGTCTAATTCCCGTTGCTTAGCAGCCATTTCCAATTCTTTTTGCATCTTTCCTCCATGCCGAATAAATTTCTTGGTCGGAGAAAACTCCCCCAAACGATGTCCCACCATTTCTTCTGTTACCAATACGGAAATAAAGGTCTTACCATTGTGCACGCCAAAAGTAAACCCAATCATTTCCGGAGAAATCACAGACGCACGCGACCAAGTTTTGATTGCTGTTCTGTCTCCCGGCTTCTTGTCTTGAATTTTTTTAAGAAGTCTCTCGTCTACATAAAGACCTTTTTTTAAACTTCGTGTCATATACCGTCTTGAAGCTTGTAACTTGAAAATCTTTATTCCTAAGTTTCAAGTTTCAAGTTTACAAGTTACGAGATTATTTTCTCTTAGCTCTTCTCTTTATAATAAATTTATTGCTATATTTTTTCTTCTTTCTGGTTTTTTTGCCAAGCGCCGGCTTTCCCCACGGAGTTTTCGGATGCTTGAGACCAATTCCTTGTCGTCCTTCTCCTCCACCATGCGGATGATCAACCGGATTCATCGCTGATCCGCGAACTGCCGGCCGTTTTCCCATCCAGCGCGACTTCCCTGCTTTTCCAATATTAACCGAATTATGTTCGAAATTACTCACTTGGCCGATTGTAGCAAAACATTCGCTGGAAAATAATCGAATCTCGCCCGAAGCCATTTTGATTTGCGCTGTTTTTTCATCAACTGCGGTAAGCGCGGCCCCTGATCCAGCGCTCCTGACAATCTGTCCGCCATGCCCTGGAAATAGCTCGATATTAGAAATAATCGTTCCAGCAGGAATATTTTTTATTTTCGTTCGGTTTCCCGGTTTTATCGCGACATCCGCTCCACAAACAACAGTATCGCCAGACTTCAAATTTTGCGTCGCTAAAACATACCTTTTTTCACCATCAGCAAATTGAATAAGAGCAATAAACGCGCTTCGGTTGGGATCCTTTTCGATAGCCGCAACCACTCCGGGGATGTCAAACTTATTTTGCATGAAATCAACTTTCCTATAACGTTGCTTATGCCCTCCTCCTTGGTGTCTGACTGAAATTTTTCCTCCTGATCTTCCCGCTTTTTGACTTTTTTTAGCAAGAAGCGACTTTTCTGGTTTTTTTGCAACTGAAACAACCTCTGATTTCACAACCGACATATTTCTCCTTCCTGCCGTATTTCTTTTGTATACTTTAATTGCCATACACTTATTTTTCAAATATATCTATCTTATCCCCTTCTTTCACTGTTACTATTGCTTTTTTATATCCCGACTTCCAACCTAACTTATTACCTCGATATCTTGGTTTTTTCGGTATTGAAATAGTATTAACAGAAACAACCTTCACCGAATAAACGCCTTCAATTGATCGCTCGATCTGTTTTTTATCCGCTCGTTCACTAACCCGAAACACATACTTATTCAGTTCCGCCTGACGAGTCGATTCTTCCGTAATCCAAGGTTCAATGAGAATCTTGTAAGCGATCTTTGAATCTTGAGTTGTATCCTTTGATTTAACCATTTCTTTATTAAATTCCAATCTTATTTCTTAGTTTCTGCCTTTGAATATTTTTCATCCAGATATTTAAGCGAATTTTTTGACATCATCAAATTCTTCACATTGAGCAAATCAAAAACATTCAATTGAGAGGTATGCATTGTATTTACCTTGTCGATGTTTCGGCTTACCATTCGCCAGTCGCTCTCTTCTTCCATGAAAGACATCAGTGTTTTTCCCGTTATGCCAAGATTCTTAAATGCCTTCGACATTTCTTTCGTTTTTTTCTCCGGCAACTCCAGGCTATCCACCACTAACATTTCGCCATCCTTAAGTTTTTGGCTAAGAACAATCGCTACCGCTTTGGCGGTCATTTTCTTGTTTATTTTTTTTGAAAAATTTTGTTCAGAATTTGGGCCAAAAACAACGCCTCCCTTTCTCCAAACAGGAGTTCGAACAGATCCCACTCGAGCGCGGCCAGTTCCTTTTTGCTTCCAAGGCTTAATCCCCGATCCGGCTCGTTCTCCCCGAGTTTTCGTATCCGCAATCACTCTGCGCATGTTGCTATAAATAGCAACATATACCTGATGAACTAAATCATCATTCCGTTTGAGAGAAAAAACAGAATCTGAAACCTTAACCGTCTCCGTTGTTTCACCCTTTAAATTGTAAACTTTAATCTCTGCCATATTATTTAGTATGTATTTCTACTACTGTTCCCGGAATTCCAGGGACAGATCCCTTTAGCCCTAAAATATTTTTTTCTTTATCTATATAAACCACCTTCACATTTTTGCTCGTTGATCGTCCACCACCCATTCGCCCGGCCATTCGCTTTCCCTTCACCACATGCTCCGGAAATCCTGACCCGATAGAACCAGGCGCTCGAAGATCATGCTTGTGTCCATGCGTAGCTGGAGAACCCTTGAAACCATGCCTTTTTACCACACCCTGAAATCCTTTAGCTTTTGTAAGCCCGGAAATTTGGACCTTCTCTCCGATTTCAAAAATTGATATATCCAAAACATCTCCCACGTTGAACTTTCCTTCACTATCACGAAACTCTCTTTTCGTTGTTGAGTTTTTAGTTTTTGGCATCTCCAATCGAACCGCGACATAACCATCCTTTTCTTTTGTTCGAAGATGAGAAACTTTATTATCAACACATTCAACAAGCGTCACATTTTGCGCCCCATTATCATTATATATCGTAGTCATTCCTATTTTTTTTCCGAGTAGATACTTCATGTACGTATATCATTATTATTCAAACAAAAAACTGGACCCTATTGCCAGTTAAAATCTAATTTTTTGCAAATAGATTATCCTCTGGCTAGTTGAGTATCCCGAACACTCAGGACTTTAACTAGTATTATTGCCGATTCGCATCGGTATACTACATTTTTATCTCGATATCCACTCCAGCTGGCAGATCAAGATTTGTGAGGCTATCAATCGTTTTCGGAGTTGGGCTGGAAATATCAATGAGTCTTTTGTGAATTCTCATTTCGTACTGGTCTCTAGCATCCTTCTTAACAAAAGTAGATTTATTCACAGTAAACTTCCTCACTTCCGTCGGCAAAGGAACCGGACCAATCACGCTTGCTCCTGACCGTTCGGCAGTATCAACAATTTGGCGCGCCGACTGATCGATTATTTTATGATCATACGCCTTAATTTTGATTCTGATTCGCTGTTTTGCTTCTTCTTCTCGTTTTACCATCGTGTTTTAAATGAGTTAGACCCTCTTAATATTTTCCTCTAGCGTCTTGACGTTCACACGGAACATCAAGACAAAGAGAAAACTATTTCAAAATCTTAGTTACCACTCCAGCGCCTACAGTTTTGCCACCCTCTCGAATAGCAAAGCGCATTCCTTCTTCCATCGCCACCGGCGCTCCGAGAACAACCTTGAAGTTCACCGTATCTCCAGGCATAACCATCTCAGTTCCTTCCGGAAGCATCACTTCTCCGGTAACGTCAGTAGTTCGAACATAGAACTGCGGTTTATAACCCTTGAAGAATGGAGTATGTCGTCCGCCTTCTTCTTTGGTTAGAATATATACTTCACATTCAAATTCTGTATGCGGAGTGATAGAACCCGGTTTTGCAAGAACTTGTCCGCGTTCCACATCTTCCTTTTTGGTTCCGCGAAGAAGGATTCCAGCGTTGTCTCCCGCTTGACCTTTGTCCAAAGTCTTGTTAAACATTTCAATCCCAGTTACTACGGTTTTCGTTGTCGGACGAATTCCTACGATTTCCACTTCTTCGTTAACATTGATGATACCTCTTTCAATTCTTCCGGTCACCACTGTTCCTCGACCTTCAATAGAGAAAATATCTTCAATCGGCATTAGGTAAGGCTTGTCAGTCTCTCGAACTGGTTCTGGGATTTTTTCATCCAACGCCTCCATCAACTCAATAATCGGTTTGGCATCGGCCTCTTCAGCTGAAGTTGAATTCAAAGCTTTGAGCGCTGATCCTCTGATCACTTTGGCATTGTCTCCGTCAAATTCATATTTGGTAAGAAGCTCTCGAACTTCCGCTTCCACGAGATCAACCAACTCCGGATCATCCACCATATCAACTTTGTTAAGAAAAACCACAATTTCCGGAACACCCACTTGTTTAGCCAGAAGAATGTGTTCTCGAGTTTGCGGCATAGGACCATCTGTCGCTGCCACCACCAAAATAGCGCCGTCCATCTGAGCTGCGCCGGTAATCATGTTCTTGATATAATCAGCATGTCCTGGGCAGTCTACATGAGCATAATGTCTTCCGGTAGATTCATATTCACAGTGCGCAGTAGCGATGGTGATTCCTCGTTCTCTTTCTTCCGGAGCCTTGTCGATTTCATTGACATCCTTTGGTTTAGCTTGCCCCAAAAAACTAAGCACATGCAAAATAGCTGCTGTCAAAGTTGTTTTTCCATGGTCAACATGGCCAATGGTTCCAACGTTTACATGAGGTTTAGTTCTTTGAAATTGTTCTGCTGCCATATTTTTTCGCGAGTTACGCAAACCCTACAAGGTGGATTGAAACACCACCTTCGTAATGGATCTACGAATTTTTATTATTATTAAATTAATTTTATATTTATCACACAAAGGTCAGTCTACTCCTTTTATCTATTTTTGGCAAGAGCCAAAGATGTGGATAATTATGCCTTTTCGTAAACAATCTGATCTTCTTGAATATTGCCCAATTCTTCGAGTTCCACCTCATTGGCTTGCTTTTCTCCTTGAGCAAATTTCCAACTGGCAATGTCATTGTTAATCTTATCAATCAATTCTTGCTTTGTCAAGCCCTCGATTCCTTCCTGCTTCACTTTCTTAAATTCCTTAAAGGAGAGCAAAATATAACACTCATCACCGTCTTTCACCACCGCTTTTCCGCCTAAAAGTTCCATCGCTTCTTTGAGCTTTCTGTCAATCATAAAAAAGTATTTTATTTTTTACTTTGGTAAATTGATGATACCGCGTTAAAAAAAATATGTCAAATTTTTAAACAAAAAAACTCCCCTGGGAGTATAATTGAGATGCCGGATATAGAGTCTTTTTTTTCGGGAACAATTATTCGTTGTCCCGCCTGAGCAGAAGAAGGAAACGAAGGAAGAACCTGTGAAGCAATGCACTCTACGTCGGTTACGAAACAGAGTGAAAACGCCCAAACTGACGAAGTCCACAGCATAAAAACAACCATTAACACACTAAAAATCTTCATGGACATCTCCCTTTTGTCAAGGTACACATTTAGCAAAGCGCGTTACGCTTTCCTTTCTCAATTCTAACTTTAGAATTGAGGATATAAAACAACGACTACTCCATTCTCTCTATTATCCGCAGCACTCTATCATGATATCCTCTGGTAGATTCTAGTTTATTTTTAACAAATATTTCATGCTCAGACAAATTTTCTTTTCTTGATAACTCTTCTAATTCTTCTTCGTCTTCTTTCTTCGCTTTTAGTATAACATCGATAGCTTCCTCCTTGGTCAATTCAAGATAGCGTATTTCTTCCAGTATATGATCATCAGAAAAACTGGATATGCCACACTTGATTGCTGGATACGCAAAACAATCTTCAAGCATATCTTGGGTAGTACTTACATTTTTCCACAAAAAAGTTTGGACTGGTTTAGTTTTCAGTAGGAAAATACCGGATATGGCTATCACAATTAAACTAATGACTATTTTTTTAGTCTTCATTAAGATGTTTCTAAGTCCCAGTTAACTTGATTCAATGGAACATCCGCCGGTCAAAAAGAAAAGAAGGGTCTGTCAATAGCTTTGTGTATTTGACTTCTCTGGTTTTAAAATATT
>Ga0074195_1002615_pt1 | contig 19440 bp, 16 predicted proteins | sample EPASupsiteHSE623_FD_64525 | JGI IMG/M metagenome (GOLD analysis project Ga0074195, IMG submission 64525) | Bioremediated contaminated groundwater from EPA Superfund site, New Mexico - Sample HSE6-23 | ecosystem: Environmental > Aquatic > Deep subsurface > Groundwater > Contaminated ...
AAAAATTCTACCTTGAACTTGCAAAACAAACAATGCCGGCCATTGCGATCTTGCCGTCCAAATCGGTCACTGTGGCGATTAGTCAAGGAACGATGCTGAATATCAAGCCTATTAACGGCAATGGGAGCACGAAATGAAGAGGTCCCGGTTTGCAATCATGGTCGCTATGGTGGCGGTTAGTGCCGGTTGTAGCATCATGAATCCATATGATAGCGAATTCCCATGTAAAGGCGGCTTTGCCGGCAAATGTACCAGTGTGCGTGATGCCCATCTCGAATCCTTGGCGGGCCTTGATGGCGGGGTGAAAGAACGAATCAACCCGCCGCCTTGTGAAGGGGAGGATTGCCAGGCCAGGAAGTTCCAAGACCAGGCGCCTGCGGATGGCGATGCTTTGCTTCGTAATACCGATCCCAAATCTGCGGAGGGGGCTTATAAGGAATCACTTTACAAACGGTTGGACAATCTGCTCCAGGAACCCAAGATGCCGGTAGTGTCACCCCCAAAGGTCATGCGTATCTTGATGCTCCCGTACAAGGGGCAAGAGGGCGAATTCTACATGATGCGACACCTCTATTTCTTTGTTGACGAACCGCGCTGGGTTTTGGGCGATAACATCGCGGAATTGCCGGAATGAAGCATATATTTTCGATGCTGTTCGGCAAACATGGTGGTGTTACGAAAAAAGAGCTATTGCGGCTTTCCGAAAGGGAGAAGTTTTCAAAATATCTGCCCTGGATAGCCTATGACCCTGAAAGCAAACTGTATCTTCTCGCTGATGACACCTATGGATACGCCTGGGAGTGCTCGCCGCTTTTTTTTGCTGGCGATGATACCGTACTGAATCTGGAAGGACTGTTCGGCGGGGATCTTCCACCCGAGTCTGTTTTCCAGTTTATTCTTCATGGCGACCCGCATATTGATCCGATCCTTAAGGCATATAAACGGAAAAAAACACTGGATAACGAGATAGTTACACTTGTAACGGACTCTCTAGCGGATTTTTATCGGAAAGGGATTAATGGCCTGCCGAATATGTCCGGTGTTCCCGTCCGCAAATTCAGACTTTTCGTAACCGTCAAGTTCCCGCAAAAGTGGGCTGAAAAAGCCGACATCAATCAGTCATGGTCCATGATCAACGAGATCCTGCATGGTGCTTCGCTGTGCCCCGTTGCTCTAACCCCTGAAGCACTTTTGGATTGGGGCCGCCGGCTGTTTAATGACAAACCTTCTGCCATAAACGACTTTTATGATGACAACATCCCCATCAGAAGCCAGATGCTTTTGGGCACGAAAGTCGAGCGGAAGTTCAATACGTTACATATTGACGGGAAAATATTCAGGTGCATCACTCCTAAAACCTGGCCACAGGAAATGGACACTCTTCATGTTAACAGACTCTTTGGCGGCATAAAGGGAATGATGAGCGATTGTGAACAGCTGAAAACACCCTTCCTGTACTGCATGTCCGTTCTGATGGAGAATCAGAAGAATAAGCTTCATGCCAAATGCAATTTCATTTTGAAGCAGGAGGGTGTCGGTTCATTCGCTCCGTCCCATGAGCGGAAAAAAGGGGAGTATCTCTGGGCTGTGGATGAACTCGAAAGGGGGAAAAAGTTTCTCCGGATTATTCCTGCCTTGTGGGTCTATTCCGATGATGAGTGGAAGGTTAACGAATCTTTGACCCGTGCAAAGGTGATCTGGGAAACCAATGGATTCGTCATGCAAGAGGATAAAGGAATCCTGGTGCCATTGTTCCTTTCATCACTTCCACATGGCTTCTATAACGTGGGTAATAATGCCAATTCCCTTGATCGGGATTTTATCGTGCCGACCCAGACAATAGCGGCCACTATACCTTGCCAGGGCGATTATGCGGGTTTCGGAACACCTTCAATACTGTTATTGGGGCGAAAGGGGGAGTTGTTCGGCTTTGACCTGTTCGCAGGGGGCGCCGACAATTATAACGGTTTCTGTGTGGCTGGTTCCGGATCCGGAAAGTCAGTCTTTGCAAACTCACTTATATGCAGCATGCGGGCTGAAGAGAACATTATCAGGATCATGGACATCGGTCGTTCAATGAAAAAGCAGGCCAAGATGTTCGGAGCCCGCTACCTTGAGTTTGCCGAGGACTCCATTGACAACCTGAACCCATTTACCCATGTCACTGACGAAACCAGCCTTCAGACGATCATTCCGGTTGTGGCTCAGATGGCATTTTCCACGGGTGCTTCTATGCCGACGGAGCTGGACATGAGTCTACTTGGTCAAGGCGTCGAGTGGGCATATGGGAATGAAGGTAACGATGCTGGAATAAGCACTGTTTATCAGTATTTTAAGGAGTTTAAGGAGTTAGGCGGGAGCGACAACAGGGAAATCTGCGACGCAGCGGAGAAACTGTCTTTCAATCTCGCAAACTGGGCCAACGATGGGGTGTATGCGAAATACTTCAACGGGAAGGCCACCTTCAATATAGCCTCTGACGAAATGGTAGTACTTGAACTTGGTCGCATCAAGAGCTTGAGCTGTCTCTACAAGGTTGTTACCCAGATGGTAATCAATGAAATCGCCATCGATGCTTATAATTCATTAGGCGACCGCAAGCGCTTCATTCTTATGGACGAAGCTCACCAGTATCTTGGCGAGTCCAGTCACATCAAAGGGACTATCGAAGGCTTCTACCGGATGCTTCGAAAGCATACAGCAGGCTGTTTCGTCATAAGCCAGTCCATCCTCGACCTCAACAGGTTCGGAGCCGTTGGAGACGTTATCCTTAACAACAGCGCCTACAAGTTCTACCTCAAGAGCGACGACTATGAAAAAGCACTGAACATGAAACTGATTGACTATGACAAGTTCACTATGGACCTGCTCAAGGGGGTTACCACGAACAAACCGAACTATTCCGAGATTTTCATGCATACGCCATTTGGTAAGGGAATTGGTCGCCTGGTGCTGGATCCATTCTCATACTATGCCTACACGTCTGATGGTGAGGAGGTTGCCGAAATCGAGTCAATGGTTGATGGAGGGCTGTCGTATGCGGGCGCAATACGGGCCATGGTTACGAAATACCGGAATTAGTCTGGTAACGTCAGCATTGTTGTCGAGCCATGCATGGGCGGCCGGTACCATGGCCGATGGCCAGACAGCTGGCGCATCGGTTGGAGCAACTGTAAGCGGGATGTTTGGAAACAAGGAAGGATTCAATTCAAACATTTCCAAACCATTAACCAGTTCGAATACACCCCTCAAAACCACTGATGGCTCTATTGCGTTTTCAGCAAATATCGCTATGCCCTCTTCAGCCAAGTTTCTTGAACTTTTGATCCAACCGTCGGGCACTGGTGATCTCCAGAAAGCCATGTTTTCAATTGATACGAACATGGATGGTACGCCTGACTATGTTTATCAACCCCCGCGGCTTGTATCTGGTGTTTGCGGGAATGGTTACATTTCATGCAATCCGGGAACATGGGCAAACTGTTTTCCTTACAAATGGGTGTCTGATCCAAATGGGCAGCTCTCTGATGAAAGTGTTGCTGTAACCAAGTTGGGCGGTTGCTACTGCATCAATTCCTCCTGCGGTTCAAGTTTGGTGTGGAACAATGCCGGTGTAGTTCTCAAGGATCTTGCCGGTGGCGCAGTAGCGGCCATTCAACGCGCAAATATCGGTTTCATGGTTAGCAATGTTTCCACCACGCCGGTAAGCATTGCCTACTATGGTCGTCTCACAAATTCAGCAACAGTTGCATCCACAAATACAACCACTTCTCTGCCTCCACCGGCACAGGCCCAGGACTACTACACAAATCCTGGCAATTTGTCTTCAGCAGTCAACAATCTGGTTGTATCTTCGGGCAATGATCCGAGCAGCCTCTATTCTCTTCTGGCCAATTCTCAAGCCGCAAAATCGGCTATGAAACAACAGAAATCATGCTCTATAGACAGGAACGGATGGCCGGAAACCGTTTCCGAGGATATCGGTTTCGATCTACGTTTTTATACAGGGTATGATCCAAATGGCAGCACAAAGGAATGTTTCTGGGCCAAGGACGACATGTCATGCATGGATGTTTGGTTTTCCGGGGCGCAGGGCTGGGAAACCTGTAAAACAACCTCTTTGGCAAATACTGGAAAAGTTGTCGAGAATCTTTTGCCTGGAACGGTTCCGACAGGATTCACCTGCGCACAGGTTGATATTGTGAATGTCATCGAGCCTCCCACCCCACATCCGGGATGTTACGGATCTGGCGACAACAGTACCCATGCCTTCTATAACGTCCATTGCTTCAAGCGTCTCCCTTTTCCAGGTGCCGTTGTTGTATTTGACACCCCTCTCATTCGTGAAAAACGGGACGACTACAAAGAAAGCATAACCGATGGCTGCGCATCATTGGCCATGGATACCACATGCAAGATTCAGGCAGAAGAAGTCGACGGTGTTCAGACGGTTGCCAACTACAACAGTACAGGACTGAATCCCCTTCCATCCTGCCAATCCATCGCCGGTTCCGTTGGCCCCTTTGATATATGCCGGCCGTGGTGGAAGAAAAAGCGCACATATGTGTGCGAAAGCTCTTCAAACTGGGACTTTTCAGATATTGGCAAACGGTTCGGGACGGTACGAACCTCAGTCCAGCAATCCGGCAACACCATATCGTTCGATGACAAGATAAAGAACAAAGATGGTACCTGGACAAATTCGGGAGGCTTAAGTCTTTCGCTTATTTCGACGCCTGCTGGCGATTCATGCGAAAAAGTCTGCAAAACCAGAGTGCCCAGAGAAGACAATCAGGTCACAGTTGCAGGCCTCAACAGTACGATCAGGCTTAACAACTCCGATGCGAGTGATTTTATGTACAGAACCTGCATTAACAATGTCTGCCCGGTTGATAAGCCTGGTGAAATTATAGTTTCGGACTGCGAATGCAATAACAGCTTCACCGAAGCAGCTTCTGCGATCCAGAGTATGCGACTTGCCGGTAAGGATACAATATGCACCACTGGCACTCCGAAACCGCTCAAGTAATAGGTGATTATGAGGACAGAGAAAATCATCAATCTTATAAAGACGGTATTCGTATCGGCTTCGTATTCGAGTGCGTTTTTTATTGCAACAGGACTACCGCATACCGCCATGGCTCTGACTTGCAATGAAGTAGTCCCTGGCACCACTGTCAAGTATGCGGATGCGCTTGTGGGATTCGTTTATGACGGTTCCAAGACGTATGCTATCTCAAAATCGGCTGTTACAGGCTCTCTTGATCTGCCTGACGCATTTTTTGCGTTTAGTTCAGGTATAGACAGGTCTTATCAGTACAATGGCGTGGATACGGTCTCTCTGAAGCTCAGAACGAATGAAGGCAAATTCGGTGCGGCAAGGCCGATAACGATTGAGAGCAAGGCGAAGCAAGATTTTATCCTCAAGCAGTATCTTCAATATTTGGAATCAGCGGGATCGGCAAAGTCCACATACATCAATGCATGGAAGGAGTTTGGGCTTGGGCAGTCTTTTACTGATTTCGTGGGAGGTGTGCTGCCTTACACGAACTGGTCTGGAAATGTAACACCTAATACGTCCGCAATCACCACTCCTCAAGCAGTTACGATGGGAAACGACGGTATTTGGCTTAATGGCGAAAATGCGGTGAGGATTTCACAAATTGTGGAATTCAATGGGAAGTTGGACTGTGCATTGGATCTTACTGAAGCGTCTGCAGTAACCCCTCCGACGCCACCACCGCCACTGCCAACTGACCCCAACGCAATTGAAGGCCTTATTTGTACTCAAGACCTTGACAAAGATGGGCAAATTTCTTCAAGCGAGCTTCAAAATTGCATCAAGACGCCACAAGGTAACTTTTGCCCTGTAGGCAGCCTTGATTGCACCGCCACGTTCCAAGAGGCCGTTTGTCCTCCGGGTTCGCAACTTAACACGTCCCGCGATATGTGTCAGGCTGATCCGTCGGTCAATTGTGGCGTCGGGTATACCTGGGACACAGGCATCGATAAATGCGTTGCATTGCCTCCGTGCTTGGATGGTGGGCTTTACAATAGCGCTACTGACCGGTGTGAGAAGTTGGTCAATAATCAGTGTCCAACCGGTGGGTATGTCTATGATGCAGCGAAAGATGTTTGCGCCATGCCCGTAGACTGTGGTCCAGGTGCGACGTTTATTGTAAGTCGTGATCGTTGTGAGGCTCTTCCTAAATGGGACTGCAACAAAGCTGGCTATGACTACAACCCGGTTAGCGCAAAGTGCGAAGCAATTCCATATTGTCCATCAGGGACTTCATATAGCGTTGTCAGTGATCGTTGCGAGGCTGATTTAGGGCAGTGTGCACCAGGGTATACTTACAGCCCTGTCCTTGACAAATGTGTGGTCAGCCCAGTATGCGTCGGTGGCGGGAAGCTGAATCAAGCTACAAATAAGTGTGAGGTCACAAGCGGCATTTCGTGTCCGGGAAGCGGGTTTGTCTACAACTCGACAACAGGGAAATGTGAGCAGGATCCATCATGCTTACCACCCGGGGGTTACGATAAAAACTATAATCTTTGTCTGGCCCCTGTAATCGCTACGATCTGTGAAGCTGGATATACATGGAGCCCCACCCATAACACTTGCATTACCGCCCCGTCATGTGTCGGTGGGACGTACAACCCGTCGAATGATCGTTGTGAGGCTCCCCAAACCAATAATTGTGCCGATTCGACATATACCTACAGCTCCGGAACCGGACGGTGTGAGAAAAATCCCTCTTGCGTAGGCGGCTCTTACAGCGGGACTTATGATCTCTGTATGCAGTCGATAATTCAGACGTGCATAGATGGGTATTCGTTTGTTCCTGCCAGCAACAGGTGTGAATACCAACCTCCAACATGCCCTGTTGATTACAAGTTCAATACGGCTGCCAACAAGTGTGAGAAAGCGGCGAATTGTCCGGTCGGGGCTATTATAGATCCGTCAACGAATCAATGTAAATCGCCTCCACCCTTGCAATGCCTTCGAATGGATGGCGACTGGTGTGTTATTGCCGATATTACTTCGTCTCTCTTGTGTTATGAGGGTGGAACCCCTTGTCAGAACAAAGATATAGCGCCTTATGCGGCTGCCTCCTATGTTAATTGGATCTCAAACGGGAATTCCGAGGTAATTAACTTTAATATTCCAAAGTTCACTGGGGATTGGGAGTTGTCATGGGGGGCTCCTGATGATGCTGGAGCGCGAGTTTATAAAGACAGCACGATTTACTATTCATTTAGCAGTGGTTCTGGCTTGGCCTTGACCACAAAAACGGGGTCAAATAGCAACCAATCACTAAATGGTTTTGTTGCAGGGGATGACAGAGACGGTAACCCGAAGCTGATAATTAAAATAAAAGCGGCTGTATATTCAGCGCCAATATGCGATTCAGGATCTGTCCCTGTGGGGGGGATTTGCCAGGCAAACCCTACATGTGTTGGCGGCAATTTTGATGGCAACGCAGATGTTTGTTGGACTAACTTTACCAACGGCTGTTTGCCAGGGATGTCGTATGATTCAGCTACCGGATTCTGCGTCTCAAATGCTGCCTGTTCAAACGGTCTACTGGATGCTGGAGGTGACGTCTGCTTCCAGAATGTTTCAGCAACCTGTCCAAGTGGGTATGCGCTATCAGGTGGTATCTGTGTCGCAAATGCATCATGTGCTTCGACAGGTGTTTTGAATGGTAACATTGATCTTTGCACTGCTAATGCCAATACATTCAACTGTCCGGCCAATTACACTTACTCGGCAACTTATGGACAATGCTACCAATCTGCGGACTGTGGAGCTGGCGGTATTAACGGTACTATAGACAAGTGTGAAGCGGCGTTTTCATTAACCTGCCCGAGTGGTGGATATAATCTTAATGGAACTATTTGCGAGATGGCCCCTCCATGCGTATCAGGAGGCAGTTACAATTCAACTCTGAAACTTTGTGATGCCGGATCAAACGTATGTGCATCGTCAGCCATATTCGACCCAGCATCGGATAAGTGCTATTTAGCTGCAAGTTGTGGAGGAGGTGCGCTGAACACAACCAGCGACAAATGTGAGGCAACGGCGACACTCAATTGTTCTGGCTGGACATGGGATATGGGTGTAGGGAGTTGCTTTTCATCTCCAGTTTGCGATCTTGGCGTCTACAGTGGAGCCACCAATGAGTGTCAGGCGACGATTACTCGCGATTGCGGTGCCTACTCTTGGGACCCTTCCTCTTCGAAATGCATCCAGCCCGTGTCTTGTCCTCAAGATTCATCTTATTCCCTGAACAGCAGCATAAAGCATGATGGTGTTCTTGATATCTGTGTTTCGGGTACTCACTTGGTATTTTTGACCTCATCCATAAAATCTTCTATGGATCTTGTTTTCAAATCTTCAGCTTTTCTCAATGTCAGTTCCTCATGTTTTATAAGTGCACGCTTTATCACTATATTTTCTAGTCCATCCAATAAACCTTCTTTAGTATTGTAAGTAATTATTGGTTGCAGCACCCAATCATACATAGTTAGATCTTTAAACATCGAAAAAGGAGCTTCACCGCTTTGGAGAATTGTAACGAAAGGTATCTTGTAGTCAGGAATAGTAGCCTGAAGCTCTAAAGGTGCGGATTTTGAGTTTGTTATATCAGCAATAACGAATAGAGATAACCCGGCGAGTATTTTAATAGTTTCAGTGAAATCACGTTCTTTAGCACCTTCAAAATCGAATAAAATCGGTAAAAAACCTATTTGTCGAAGTTTATCAGCTATCGAATCCAGTACATCCTTTCTCTCCGGAGGTGAAAATCTACCCAAAATAAGAATGGCTTTATGCCCTATGGTGCTGATGACATCTCGTATTTTTTGGTTGTTGATAAGTAAATATATAAATTGAGCAATTTCAATGTTGTCCACCATAAGCACGGGTGAATTTATCTTACTGACGATAAGATTTTTTTGGTCAGCACCCTTCAAATTTATGTTCCATGCGGAAATTCCATATGCCAAACAACCATTCAGTACAGCCTTTTCTAAATTTGTTTCAATCATAATAGCTGACGTCAGATCAGCTTCAATTAGGGTCGCCCCAGGGAGATCGGCCCTGCGGAGATCCGCTCTGCGAAAGGAGGCATGACTTAAGTTTGCATGACTTAGGTTCGCCCTACGTAGGTTAGTGTCATTGAAGTCATAATGTTGGAGACTTTTCCCCAGGAGTTTAGCTTTTCTGAGATTTGGCCGAATATGAGGGTTATCCTGTCTCCATTGATTCCACACTTCTACTCCTTGTTCGAGTATTTTGATGTGATCAGGATCAGCCATACTTATACCTCCAAGGCGTACAAACCATGCACTAGAGCAGTGGACTCGTATTGGTTTTTATCGGGCCACTGTTCTCGTTTCCCATCGACCCGCTCTATTATTTTCTCCTCCTCCAGGACTTCAATGCCAGTCCCGCGGAAGCGGAGCCAAGGAGTAGGAACGATGATGGTTCGGGGACAGCAACAGGGATAAACTTGTAAGTAAATTCATGTTTGTAGTCTGTTGTAACGGCATTCAACTCACTTTGAATAGGATGTCGTCTGTAGCTGTCATCAAGGCCCGGAAACATTACCCCCGGTCCCTTTTCACTACCTTCCTCGGGGTGATCCACTCCAAGCACATGACCAACTTCGTGTTTAGCAAGGCTCAATAAATCAAATTTTCCATTTGCAGCCCCAACAGTCGCAACCAACAAGTTCCCTTGCTTATCAAACTCACTATCCTCGGCTGGAGTCGTATCAACAAACCAACCGATTCCACCGAAACGAGCTGCCACATCACTACGGAAATAGATCTCGTTTACGGGGAAATCTTTCTTTTGCTCATCAGACCAAGAGCCTGGAATTTCGGAAGCTGTCAAATACCTGCCCAAATCCGAGGACCAGTCGTGATTGTCATCCCATTTCTTAAAAAAATCGGAATCTTCCCAGCGCACGGTGAAGTCAACAGAGACTGTACAATCTTTAACCTCTTTGAAAGTTACTCCTGCTGGGGTCCATTCTCTTAATGCTTCCTGGAGGACCTTTTCTTCCGTAGCTGACCACTTTTTTGAAGGATGTGGATTATCGGCGCCTACAGCCATTCCCGCATGCATAATGACCAACATTGATGCAGTGCTTATAATAAAACCTATTACATTCATAGTTGTTCCTATTACCCATGCTTAGGCTTCTTCATCAGCCTTTTTTTGAAAACTGCCAGCCCGATGAGACCAAAACTTAACAGAATCCATGTACTCGGTTCGGGAACGGGCTCAAACAAAAAATTTGGGCCGAGTATAGCCGAGGGTTGGTTCCCTGTTGATGCTCCTAATCCCCAAGGAAACTCTAAGCCGGCGGTGCTGGCACCAGTGCCCGCACTGTTAAGCCAAGTTATATCCGTGCTAAAAACGTGAGTATCGAGAGGGAGAATGTCCGAATCTGACTTGTCTTCGTCCGGCCCAGAGGCATAGTCTGCGGCAATTCGGAAGTAGGTCCCTGATTCAAGGCGTAGTGGTGTAATGTCATGATACCGGAATCCGTCCAGAAAGAAGCCAGGGTCGTTGGGAGTGAGAACAACCGAAGTCAATAAAGCACCGAGTTCTGACCATAATCCGACTGAATGAGTATTGACAAAACCATCGCCGTTGTAGTCGAACATTCCCAATTGTGTGACAAGAATGTCTCTGTTCGGTTGAAACTGGAAACCATAAACTGCGTATGGCACCATGCCAGAAGTTGATGCAATGCCAGGACTGGTTATGGTTACCGCAGGGATAGGTGATGCTGGAACGTTTTGCATGAAAAAGAGAAGGATACCAACAACTACCAGAAAGATTGGAAAGGATTTCGTGTCTCTGCACCTCATAACTATCCTCCTTTGATATTTTTACAATTTGTTGAGGGACTGGCGGGACGCTGTTAGCTACTTTTCTAAAACCTGAAACGCCTGAAGACTTAAAGGCTCGGTAATTCAGTTAGCCAGAGGAGAGTTTGTTGAATGGTAGGCTGAGCCGAAAGATGCAACTCAAACGGGGGTTGCTCCGGCAATCCGGCCAACTTGGGATGAGAAGTTTGAATGGGGTGTGGGTGTGTCAGTGGAACCCAAGTTCCGTGGATTTTCCGCCCCCTGATCGCCCAGGGTTTGGCAAAGTAATGTTAAGTAAATCACACAATAAAATAATGTCAATGTTTTTTAAATATCCACTAATGTAATAGCTGGCAGCCATTTCAAATAATCCCTAAAAAAACGCATTTTCTTCCCTTTAATTACACCAATTAATCTAACTCATTGCCAGAGAATAGACTGAAGGCAGTATTGCACCCCCAATCCGAGAGAGGAAAAGGTGGAGTATGCGATATCCTAAATAATATTTCGGAAATCGGAAATAAAACAAATGCTTTGGTTCTATCGATAAAAGTCAGCTCTCACTTGGGAGTAGAAAGGGTGAAACTATATGTGCAAAGACGTTAGGACGGTAGTCTTTCACGAGTCATTTCTTGGTGTTGATTATGTGGTAAGAGCCATAAGTATCGACGACGGGGTTGAAATATCTCTGCCTGCCTTTGGGAAATTCGAAACACTGGTGGAGGCTGCCGGGAATGATCGCTCGATCAATGAAATCAAAGTAGCTGCCGCCGAGGAGTATGAAAAGTGCCTGGTCGAGTTTATTCGAAAACTCAAAGGCGGCATTGAGTGACCGGTAGGTTTATTTCAATAGGAAAAAGGGGAAATTGTATTATGAAATTGTCTATAGCCGCTGGTGCTTTCATGGTTGCCACATCTGCTACTTGCTTCGCCAATGATCTCTCTAAGCATGAATATTGGGTTTACTCCCCGGTCGAGAGTTTTGAGTGGAGAGAGAACGGAGATGCTGGTGATAAATTGCTGGAGGAAAATGGTACTCGCTTCGGTATTGGTGCAGATTATCGCTATCGAGCTTTAAACGGTAAGATGCCTCTGCGCTTTCGTGGGGAGTTCGTTTATGGAGACGTCGATTACGACGGTCACACTCAAGGAGGCATCGCTTCCAAAACCAATTCGACATATTTGGCTTGGAAGATGGAAGGTGACGCAGCATGGAGGTTTTGGTTTGACAGAGTGGTTTTGGATCCGATGCTGGGCTTTGGTTACAAGGCCTGGTCAAGAGAGATTCATGATGGTGGTGTAATAGACCCTACATCAGGGACTGGTAAAGCTGTCAGAGGGTACACCGAGGACTGGGAAATTTTATATGGCTATGTCGGATTGCGTCTTGAGACAAACAGGTGGAGAAACGACACCTGGGGCCTGTTCGGGGAAGCGTCTGCCAAATTTCCTGTGTCAGTTAAAAACACTGTCGACGAGTTCGGTATTTCTGTCAAACCTGGCAAGGACATCACGCCTTATGTCGAGTTTGGCGGGTGGTATGATATGGTGCGGATTGCCGCCTACTATGAAAGAATGACATTTGGGAAATCGCCCTACTCTCCGGAAGGTGCATATCAGCCTGAATCGGAGTCAGATGTTTTTGGGATGAAGATCGGTCTCAGGTTTTAAGGGGTAAAAAATTTGCATAGCTGCGCCCTATTTTGTCCATGTGGACGGATTAGGGCGTATTACCAGAAGTCCGCGAAAAACCACTGGATTTATCCATGGGGAGGTTTAGCGAATAAACTCTCCACCACTCAATCAATTCAGACCATATCTCAATGTTCCAGCTTTCATTCAGTCTGCCCAACCTCTTGTAAAACATGTGCCACTTAGTTGTAAATTGCTGGCTGGCTAGGAATTGATGTATGGGCGGAAGCCATTGAGGTTGCCATGGATTGGGTTTTAGTTGTACCTTCTGAAAATTAACAAATGGTGCCAAAAAAGGGGGCTGCGTGAGCATGGGTATGAAATTTAAGGAGAAGCTTGCCACAGTACGGAGTCATCTCACCTGCCTTGATGAACAGCCATTGGCCAAGGCTGCACTTTTAATCATTATCTTGCTGGATGTATTTATCCTGGTGTCCATTTTTAATGGGCTAGATGCTCATACCAGGCAACTTTCCTCTCCAGAAGAGTATATCCCCAATACTTGTCGAGAGATCGTAGTCAATCGACAGTGGAATCCTACCAACCGGACTGAAAATCTGTCGGAGATCATTCTGTCCTACAGCACCAGTTACTATCGGCGTGATGAAGCAAAGTATGATAGGCACCCAGTCTGCGCTCCTTACACCGCACTTGTTGATGAGATCAAGAGCGACAAATCATTGGTGAGTGTCTTTGAAGAGCATAACAGGGCTGAACGTGAAGCCAGGGAGTTACAGAGGGAAATAAATAATCTGAAGGGAGTCTACGACACCTCCCTGCTTGAAGACATTGCTAAAACAAATGCATCTCAAACAAAAGTAGCTACTACAAAAGAGGAGTTTCAGAAAAAAGCGAGTACCTTGGACGGCCTGAAGACCCGAATTGCCTCGTTGGAACAGTCAATCAATGAGGACGCAAATGTATTACTACTCTGGGAAAAACTGCAGAAACTGCAAGAACATGACAGACAAAGGTTGCTTGAAGATTTGCGCTCGTTGAACTTCTGGTTCCCTGTCAAAAAACTGGGTATGCAGATGATTTTCCTTCTGCCACTCTTTGCGGTTTTCTATGCTTGGAATAACGCGAGCATCAGGAAAAACCGAGGACTCCAGACACTGGTATCTTCCCACCTTCTGGGAGTATCCTTCCTTCCTATCTTCTGCAAAATTGTTGAGACCGTCTATGACATCATACCGAAAAAGTTGCTGAAGACGGTTATTGCCCTCCTTGAGTCTTTAAAACTGGTCGCCATCTGGCACTATCTCATAATTGCCCTAGCTGTAGCGGCTGCACTTTTTCTGATCTATATTTTCCAGAAGAAGCTCTTTTCTCGTGAAAAACTGCTTGAACGTAGGATCTCTAAAGGAGAGTGCCAGGAATGTGGGAAACATCTGCCTGCTGGGGCTAAAGCGTGTCCTTTTTGTGGATCGGGTCAGTATAAAATTTGTAGCAATTGCAATAACCCAATGCACATCCATGGGAAATACTGTAGTGAATGCGGCAAGGAGTCGTTGGTCTGAATATCTCTTTGTGCATTCATTTCAGAGGTATATCGACCGGGATTCCAAGGTGGGGATCAAGCCAGTCTTGTGAATTTCAAAAAAATGTGATTTGGTGATAGCTGGCGGGGTGGTCGATCCAGTTTTTGAGAAATGGCTTATGGGCAATAGCAGACAAAAGATATATTTATCAAGTAACTACACTTACAAAGGATTACAAAATCATGACGAAAGCAGACATAGCAGAGATAATTAAAATCAATACCGGGTTTTCAAAAAAAGAATCAGCTGAATTGCTGGAAACCGTTTTTGAAATTTTAAAAGATACACTGGAAACCGGCGAACACATCAAAATAGCCGGTTTCGGGAAGTTCGTAGTGAAACAGAAAGCTGACCGCCGTGGCCGAAATCCGCAGACTGGTGAGGCTATAACGATTGAGTCACGTCGAGTTCTGACATTCAAACCTAGCAACATACTGCGGGACGCGATAAACAACGAGTGTACGAAATAAGGGAACTGATGAAATCATCAAAAACAAGAGACTACCAGAAAGTTCCTTTGAATTCCCTCGAAGCTGAAATCGCTATCGCTTCTCTGCACGCGACTGGAGAATTCACAGTAATTCGTAAGCTGAACCTGGAAAATGATCGGCGTTTCTCCCAAAAACCAGTAAAAGGTTCAAAAATCGGTATTTGCATCGATACAGAGACTACCGGCCTGAACCATACAGAAGACAAAATCATCGAACTTGGCATAGTTGCCTTTGAGTTCGACCCTCTAACAGCGGAGATCATACGGGTTACAGATCGGTACAACGGTTTTGAAGACCCAAAACGGCCGCTATCAAATGAGATCACGGAGATTACCGGTATCACCGACGAAATGGTCGCCGGCCAGGTGTTTGACGACGATAAGGTAATGTCGCTTGCGGACAAGGCCGCTTTGGTCATAGCTCATAACTCGGCCTTCGACCGGAAATTCGTCGAGGCGAGATATCCTGTTTTCGCCAGACTACCCTGGGCATGCACCGTGTCCCAGATCGACTGGAGCAAAGAGCGGATCAGTTCCCGAACCCTGGAATACCTGCTGTACAAATGTGGTGGTTACAGTATCAACGCCCACCGTGCTCTGGATGATGCGGAAGGCGTATTGGGTCTGCTCCTTGGAAAATTACCGGTCACAGGGGCTCCGATCTTTAAGGCTCTGTATGATAGATACCTGGAAACAACATCAAGGATCTGCGCGGTCAATGCACCCTTTGATAGGAAGGAAATCCTTAAACAACGTGGTTATCGTTGGAGTGATGGTTCTCAAGGTAGTTGCAAAGCCTGGTGGGTCAGCGTTGCCAGCGATCTTGAAAAAGTTGAGCTGGCCTGGCTTGCCAGTGAAATCTATTCCGGAGGATCAACCAATAGCGTCGAGATCAGCAGGATCAGTGCCGTTGACCGGTTTTCAGTGCGGGATCTATAGAAATGTGCAGATGCTTCTTATCGCTTCTGTTCCCGAAATAGTGTGACTGAAATGGAACCCCTGGGATTTTCATTTTGGCTGGCAGTAGGAACGCTTTTGCTTACTCTGCTGGCAGCAATCGAACTCTTCATCGGTAACCGCTCGATTAAAGCTCTGCGTGAAATACCACCTGTACCGGCCGCGAACCCAAAGCGCGTCTCAATAATCGTTGCAGCTCGTAACGAACAGCGAAATATCAAATCTGCGTTGCAGTCACTTCTTGATCTGGAGTATCCAAACTACGAACTGATTGTAGTTGATGACCGTTCCGAAGATGGAACCGGCCAGATACTCGACGACCTGGCAGCTTCTACACCCCGCCTGAACGTGATCCACATTGAAAGTCTCCCCACTGGTTGGCTGGGTAAAAACAATGCTCTCTGGACAGGCAGCCAACAAGCGAGCAGTGAATATATACTTTTTACCGATGCCGACATTGTCATGGAGCCAACTGTTGTGACCCGTGCAGTTGCATTTATGGAGCGAGAACGCCTCGACCACTTTGCCGCTACCCCGTCCATGCAGATGCCATCAACATTCCTCGGCATGTTTGGAGTTTCGTTCATCGTTGTTTTCTCCCTCTTTTCTCGACCATGGAAAGCAAAAGACCCTAAGAGTAGCTGCCACATAGGGATCGGTGCCTTCAACATGGTACGATCGGAAGTCTATCGGCAGATTGGTGGCCATGAGACTATCCGCCTTCGTCCTGACGATGATATAAAACTCGGCAAGATAATCAAGAAGAGTGGATTCCGCCAAGATGCGGCGTACGCCCCTGAATTTTTGGCAGTAGAGTGGTATGCCTCGACCATCGAGGCTGTAAAAGGGCTTGAAAAGAACGCCTTTTCTGGAGCTGACTACAACATTCCCTTGGTTGTATCTGGCGCTGCCATTCATACTCTCAGCAGCATTTGGCCAATTGTGGCACTCTTTCTGACAGATGGCGTGGCGTGGGGAATGAATCTCGCCGTGGTCATTGTTTCCTTGCTGATGTATGTTGACGGTGCCCGGTTTCATCATTCGAGAGCTTGGCATGCAGTTGGTTACCCGCTGGCAAGCGCCCTTTTTGTTGTGATCCTGATCAGAACCATGATTTTGAACCTTCTCCAGGGCGGCATTTACTGGCGCGGCACGTTTTACCCATTGAAAGAGCTGAAAGCCAACAAGGTATAAACAACATGCGTAACCATTTACGAAGGGCGACTGAAGGATGCACAGGCAATTCGAGCAGCATTTTGCTATAAATCCGACCAGCCGGATATAGCCGCAAGGCGACTCAACAGCGAATAGAAAAGGCCACCTTTTGGATAACTCTAAAACAATCTTCACCCGCTACGAAAAATTCGTCATCGCCATTCTTGCCCTATTGCAATTTACGGTTGTTCTCGATTTCATGGTTCTGTCGCCCCTTGGGGCTATCCTCATGCCAAGGTTAAGCATTTCGACGGCACAATTCGGCTTGGTTGTGTCCGCATATGCATTCAGTGCCGGGGTATCGGGGTTATGTTCAGCCGGATTTGCCGACAGGTTTGACAGGAAAAAAATGCTGTTGTTTTTTTACTTCGGTTTTGTCTGTGGCACCCTTTTCTGCGCTATTGCCAACAGTTATTTGCTCCTGCTCTGTGCCAGAGTCATCACCGGGATATTTGGCGGCGTGATCGGCTCAATCTCTTTTGCCATAATAACCGATATGTTCTCGATGCAAGTACGCGGCCGGGTGATGGGGGTCGTCCAAATGGCATTTGCCGCCAGTCAGGTTCTTGGCATTCCGGTTGGTCTTTATCTTGCCACACACTTCGACTGGCACGCTCCATTCCTGATGATCGCAGCAATTGCTATAATTATTGGGGTGGTCATGGCTATCAAGCTAAAACCAGTTATCGGACATCTCCAAGTCAGTCATGACAAAAACGCCTTTATCCACCTATGGCACACCGCGTCGAATCCGTTCTACATCAGAGGCTTCGGAGCGACGATACTGCTTGCAACGGGCGGTTTCATGATTATGCCTTTTAGCACCGCATTTCTGGTGAATAACGTTCTTGTTCCGGAAACCCAACTCTCAGAGATTTTCTTCATAACGGGCATTGTATCCATAGTTTCCGGCCCATTCCTTGGGAAACAAGCGGACAAATATGGTAAATACAGATTGTTTATCTTCGGAAGCATTCTTTCCATAATCATGGTGATGATCTACACCCATCTTGGTCCTACCCCGATCTGGGTAGTCATCCTGATCAACATCATCCTGTACACAGGGATTTCATCACGAATGATATCATCTTCGGCACTAATCTCAGGCGTACCTGATATGAAAGACCGGGGAGCATATATGGGGATAAATTCTTCTATTCAGCAGGTATCAGGCGGTATTGCCGCATTTGTGGCGGGGCTAATAGTTTACCAACCAGTCAAAAATGCTCCTCTGCAGCACTTTGATACGGTTGGCTATGTCACCGCCTGCACAATGCTCATTACTCTTGTCATGATGTTTTTCATCGACCGGGAGGTTTCAAGAAAACATAAAGTAGTTCATGCCTAAGCTGTACCTGGTTGGGACGTATGGCACGATGGAAGCGGCCCAAGAGAAAATAACGGAACTGACCAGGTGTCACAATAAGCAGACCTACTGGGTAAGTGAAGCAATAGAAACTATAACAGGTGCCGAATCATGAGAAAGCCGACGATAACCACAGAAAGCGGCAGGTACTTCCTGACAGACCGGATCAGGGAAGAGGTCAATTTCTATTGCACCCCGCAGTCTGAAGGGGTCGATCCGCCTCCAGTCCAAAAACCGGCGCAACCGGGCAGCCGAATCATCCCCCTACCATCCCGGAAAGAATGGTCGATTACGGCCTATGACCTGCAGACAGCAATCGCCGATCGTGAGAGCCACCGCCGCTTTACGGGCGAGCACCTTTCCCTCGATGAACTGGCCTTTCTCCTCTGGTCTACCCAGGGTGTTCGTGCCGTGATCCACGAAGCGGCAGTTCTGCGCACGGTCCCTTCAGCCGGTTGCCGTCATCCTTTTGAGACCTACCTTGGTGTGCTCAGGGTAGCCGGTCTCGATCCGGGCCTGTACCGCTACCTCCCTCTTGATCACGCTCTGGTACATGAACGGGATCTCCCGGACCTGCCAGCCTATCTTACCGCCGCCTGCCGCGGTCAGGCATTTGCCGGGCAAGCCGCTGTAACCTTCATCTGGACTGCGGTAATGGCTCGCACCGAGTGGCGCTACGCCGAGGCATCCTACAAAGTCATCGCGCTTGATGCCGGTCATGTCTGCCAGAACCTGTACCTGGCCTGCGAAGCAATCGGCTGCGGCACCTGCGCCATCGCTGCCTATAATCAGGTTCTGGCGGATGAACTGGTTGCCGTTGATGGTAATGAGGAATTCACCGTCTATATCGCCCCGGCAGGCAAAGTAGCCAGAAAATGAATGGGAAAGCCACCACACCAGATGTCCCGGTCGAACGGCTTTCCGGCTCCGTCGAGAGGGTAACCTTCCATAGCGAGGAATCGGGGTTCTGCGTACTTCGGGTCAAGGTAAAAGGGAAGCGAGAGCTAGTCACGGTCATCGGGAGTGCTGCAACGATCACCCCTGGTGAATTCGTCGAGTGCGTAGGCACCTGGCATAACGACAAGACCCACGGCCTGCAATTCAAGACTACTCACCTGAAAGCAGTCCCCCCGAGCACCCTGGAAGGCATCGAAAAGTACCTTGGATCCGGCATGGTCAAAGGGATCGGCCCTCATTTCGCCAAAGTACTGGTGAAAGCATTCGGCGTCGACGTCTTCACCGTTATCGAGGAAACCCCGGAGCGAATGCTGACTCTCCCCGGTATCGGG
>Ga0074195_1002616_pt1 | contig 19425 bp, 16 predicted proteins | sample EPASupsiteHSE623_FD_64525 | JGI IMG/M metagenome (GOLD analysis project Ga0074195, IMG submission 64525) | Bioremediated contaminated groundwater from EPA Superfund site, New Mexico - Sample HSE6-23 | ecosystem: Environmental > Aquatic > Deep subsurface > Groundwater > Contaminated ...
CTTCCCGGAGAGGATTCTCGCTACGATATAGCCCGCGAATACTAGGCCTGCAGAGAACACGTCGCCTATCGAATGCCAGGCGCTAGCCCTGAGCGCCACGCTTCCAGAAGCCTCTGATAGGAAGAGCTTCAGGACGACAAGGACTAGATTTGCGCCAATCGTTATTAAAACAGCCTTTTCTTTCCGATCCATTGCACGTATCGTGGTTTTCATAACTTCTCCATTCGTCAAAGACACCGATGATCCTCGCGCACTTGGCGCTTTGTGCTGAATGAATGTATTATAACTGAGCATTGTTTCTCGTTTGTTAGCTTAGTATTATTGTTTCTTAATAATCAGGATTATTTAGGAATTATTCCAGGGTTGATTTGGAGTAATCCAAATCTGGCTGCATTGAATTGCCACCAGCCAATAAGCGTATGGAAAATGTGCTCCCAACATCTTTTTCGGTGGCGACAGCAATACTCCCTCCATGGAGCCTGACGATACTCTCCGCCATGGCAAGCCCGAGGCCGCTGCCGGGTACCTCGGTCTTGCCGCGATAGAAGCGCTCGAAGATGTGAGGAACATCCTCCGTGGCTATCCCTTCGCCCTCATCGCGGACCCACAACTCCAGGTGTCGACCTTCCTTTCCGATGGTAGCGCCCACCTCGACTCGAGAATTTTCAGGAGAATACTTCAGGGCATTGTCAATGAGGTTGCAAAGCGCGACAAGCAACCATTCTCGATCGCAATTTACGATCAAATCTCCATTAGGGAATTTTACCTCGATCGTTCTTGACGGGAATCGTGCTATGGACAGTGATATTGCTTCCTGGACAAGCCCTGAAACACTATTGTCGCACAGGTTCAGAACGAGGATACCTGAATCCAATCTCGCGAGATCGAGCAAATTCTTGTTGATCCAATACAACCTGTCGACCTGCCTTTCGCATTCAAGTAGGAATCGCTTACGGGCGCTTCGATCCTCAGCCGCCGCGCCTTGGAGTAATTCAATGAAATTAGAGATGGCGCTGAGTGGAGTTCTAATCTCGTGCGACGCATCGGCAATGAACCTCCGAAGTGCGATTCGGTCGGCATCTCTTTCCTCGATCATGGTCGCGATCGTTGAAACCATCCTGTCGAGGCCGATGGCAAGCTCCCGAATCTCGAGAATATTTTCGGATGGCACCAAGGCGCATGCTTTGAAATCGCCGGCTTCGATCTTTTTAGCTTGCTGGCCAATGGCTTTCAGTGACTTCACAATTCCCCTGGTCATTGAGAATCCAAGTACGGTCGCGAGGAGGATCGCAGCGATCGTGACCGCGAACATTGAAGCGGCCAAATATCGAAGCGTGGCCGAAACATGATCGTTCACGTGCCATAACACTAAATACCCGGCTACCTCAGACGATCCATCAATCTCGGCCACTACAGATCCACCGTCGTTACCAATAGTTCTAACGCCGATAGACGCGTTACGGGATGCCATGTCACCAGTAGAATCGGTGGATGTACTCGCGGTACTTAAGGTACAAAGGTAGCGGAAATCTATCTTTCCTCCTATGGCTGCGGAGGTTTTCGAAATATGCCATATGACACCAGAAGGCTCCTGCCCAGTGAGTATCTTCTCAGCGCTCCCACGAGAGAAGCTTGCGAAGGCCGGATTCAGAAAGCGCTCCCCAGCCTCGTTTATAGTAGTGACCGTTCCCTCGCGAGTGGCCGGAACGGCTTCGCTATAGGTTATGCCTTTATCAGCGCCCTCGGATTGAGCGACAACGTTCCCTTTATTATCTAGTACGACCGTGCGAAAGTCTCCCAGTAGTGATAGAACACTGACCATATCCTTCAAGCGCGCGGCCTGTATTGATGGTACCATCAGCGGAGCAATCTGTCCTGCGAGATTCTTTACGGTAAAATCGAGCTGTTCGCGCTCATGCTCATTGAGGTACTTTTCTACTAATGAGTAGGAAGCGCCGCCGCTTGCCGCAAGTGTGATCAAGGCCATTATGAAATAGCCGATAAGCAGCTTCTGCCCGATTCGCATGCCCGTCATCGCTCTGTATTGCCGGCAAAACGGTAGCCGAATCCGTAGACGGTCAAGAACCAGCGCGGATGCTTCGGATCATCCTCGAGCTTGCTTCGTATGTGATGCATGTGGACGTCGATGGAACGAGCCTCCAGGAAGCGCGATTCTCCGTATATCGCTCCGATAAGCCTCTCTCTTGAATACACTAAACCAGGCGTCGAGGTCAGCATCCGAATCAAGTGGAATTCTGCAGGAGTCATAGATATCGGTAAGTCGCCCTTCAGCATCCGCAAATTCGGAAAATCGATGTGAATATCTCCGAACGCGATCGTGTTTTTCCCGGATTGCGTACCATGGTAGCGCTGACTGCGACGTAACGCGCTCCTAATTCTGGCTATAACCTCTCTCAGTTTGTATGGCTTGGATATATAATCGTCTGCCCCCAACTCAAGCCCCAGTACACGATCGGCTTCTCCATCGAGGGCTGAGAGCATCAATACGGGAAGGGTCCGACCTTCCGCCCTGATCTTTTTGCAGATATCGAAGCCGCTCATGTCAGGAAGTCTGATATCAAGCAATATCAGGTGTGGATCGTCTCGCTTGATAGATTGCAGCGCCTCCTTGCCGTTTTTCGCAAGAAAAACCCTGTATCGCTCATCTCGCAATTGATATTCAAGACCTTGCGCGATGGCACTGTCATCCTCCACGACCAGTATCCGCTCAGCTTCCGGTGCGAGCTCGAAATTCGAACCTGTCACTTAATCGCCCCCTCATTGCGTATTAGGTACGATCTCCCCAGGATCAAGCAGAGACCACTCGTGTGGTCTCCCAGCTTCAACATTCAGCCACGCTTTTTACCACGAGCGTACCAGATAGTCAGTGATCCTTCAGCCGGATATCAATAATCAGTCCGATACATGACGCGAGGTACGCATGGCGTTCAGTACGGCGAGGAGCGATACACCAACGTCGCCAATAACCGCTTCCCACATGCTGGCGACCCCGATGGCTCCTAATGCAAGGAAAGCGCCTTTCACGACGAGCGCGAAGGTTATGTTCTGTAGAACGATCTTGCGCGTGAATCTGGCGATCTTGAGCGCAAGCGGCACTCTGAGAATATCATCGTCCATGACGACCACATCGGCCGCCTCAATAGCCGCATCCGAGCCCAGGCCGCCCATGGCGAAACCTACGTCGGAACGAACGAGGACTGGTGCATCGTTCATGCCGTCGCCTACGAAAACCACGGCCCCGTTCCTCTGCGGATCGATTTCGAGAGCTTCAAGTTTTTCAACCTTCTCGTCAGGAAGGAGTTCCGCGAAATACCCATCAAGTCCAAGTTCATCTGCCACCTTCTCCGCCACCGAGTGGTCGTCGCCGGTCAGCATTACCACTTTTCGGACGCCGAGCCTCTTTAGTTCAGCGACTGTCCTAACGGCTGTCGATTTGATGACGTCGGAAATGACCAAATAGCCTGCGTATTTTCCGTCTACAGCGACGTAAGCCACCGTTCCATCGACCTCACAGTCCTCGTGCGCTATTCCCTCGCGATGTAGTAAACGGTCGTTGCCGACCGCCAGCGTGCGCATGCCTAGTCTCGCTATAACACCATGGCCTTTGACTTCGACGATATCATCGGCCGGTAGCCAGCCCGGCCTTGCCGCTTCCCGAATGGATCGAGCGATTGGGTGTGATGAATGTGATTCGGCTGTTGCCGCCCAGGAGAGAAGCTCTTCCCTGGAGAAGCCATTTCGCGTAACCACATTCACTACGGAGAAAACGCCTTCAGTGAGAGTGCCTGTCTTGTCAAAGACCACGGTATCAACCTTTGTTAATACGTCAATGTAGTTTGAGCCTTTGATGAGAAGCTTTTTGCGCGAGGCGGCTCCTATCCCGCCGAAGTATCCAAGCGGAATGGAAACGACAAGTGCGCAAGGGCAGGAGATGACCAGGATGACGAGGGCCCGGTACACCCACTCCTGGAGCGAGGCTCCGGGAATTACAAGTGGCGGTAAGAAAGCTACGAGAGCGGCGAGTCCTACCACAATAGGCGTGTAGATCGCGGCGAACCGCGTTATGAATTTTTCGGTAGGCGCTTTGTGCGAGGCGGCGTCTTCAACGAGTTCGAGGATGCGGGCTGCGGCGGTCTGGCCGAATTCCTTCTCGACGCGGACCACGATGCGACCCTCATCGTTCATGAAGCCCCCGAGGACCTTGTCCCCGGCCCCAACCTTCCTCGGCACAGATTCGCCCGTCAAGGAAGAAGTATTCACGAAGGAGGAACCTTCTATCACCTCTCCATCTAGCGGTATTCGCTCCCCTGGTAGAACTTCGATCGTAGCCCCGACGATTACTTCCTCGGGCGAGACGCTCCGCCGCTCGCCGTTTTCTAACAATCTGGCGAATTCCGGTCTGAGATCCATGAGCGAGGCTATAGATTTTTTAGAGTTATCGACCGCCCGATCCTGCAAAAATTCGCCGACGGAGTAAAATAGCATCACGCCTACGGCTTCGGGCAGCTGATGGATAGCGATAGCTCCGATCGTCGCGATGCTCATAAGGAACATCTCGTTGAAGACCTGTCCGCGGAGTATGCTCCGGAACGCCGAAACGAGGACAGGCCATCCGACCAACGCATAGGCGAGCGTGAGGACAAAGTATTCGCCGAGCGCAAAGGGAGTTGCGTGCAACGCATCGTTAAATATCGATCCCAAGGCGAAGAGGAGCGCGGCGGCGATGATCCGCACCAAGGGAATCCTGCTTTCGGCGCCGTCATGATCCCCCTCGCCCTCACGAACCTTGCCCATCGGAGTGATGGTCACCCCGGGCTCGACGCGTTCGATGATCTGGCTGGCCGCGTCCTGGTATCGCGGGTCGATATGCAGCGTGCCGGTGGCAAAGCTTAGCCGGGCGTCCTCGAGGCCCTTCTCCTTCTTCAAAGCGCATTCGATCTCGTTGGCGCAGTTCGCGCAATCAAGCCCTTCAACTCTATATTTAGCCATGATAACTCCTTTCATCAGGATCGCTCGATGTAGTGCTCACGTGCCTGCACCATGAGGGAGAGCACATGTCCATCATCCAGTGTATAGAAAACATTCTTGCCGTCCTTGCGACTTCGGACCAAACGCAATGCCTTAAGGAAACGCAGGTGATGCGACACGGCCGGCAGGCTCATCTCGAGGAGGAAAGCTAAATCGCACACACAAAGTTCCCGTTGCCCTAGGAGATGAAGGATCTTAGTCCTCGTTTCATCCGAGAGCGCTTTGAAGAGTTCGGAGATGCCAGCTACTTCGAGGAGCGAGCCTCTCAAGGCTTCCGCGTCTCTGGAGCAGGTTACGCCATATTGACTGCACAGATCCTCGCTCATATATCGATCCCCCCTTATTATGTCAACAAAGATTAAGCAAGCGTTTAATCGTATGATAAATATTATGATACTCATTGTCAAGAGTGGCGATTCGCATCGAGCGGGATCTTGCTCAAGACCAACCGCTCGAAAATCCTTTTCCAGAGACTATAAACGGCCGCGCTGCAGGTCGATGTACTCGAGGGGATCGTTCGGTTGCCCCTCAATCATCACCTCGTAGTGGACATGGGCGCCTGTAGACAATCCGGTATTCCCGATCTTGCCGATCCTGGCCCCCTTCTCGACGACTTGCCCCTTTCGTACAGACAAGGATTGCATATGTCCGTACCGTGTATAATAGCCGTTTGGATGCTGAAGAATGACCATGTTGCCGTAGCTCGGATCGTATCCTGCGGTCACAACTTTCCCGTCCGCAGTCGCGACCACGGGATCGCCCTGGCGTGTATTTGATATATCGAGCCCCTTGTGGAAATAAGGCAAGCCAGTATAGGGATTCTTGGATACTCCGAAGTAGGTCGTGATATAGCCTAGATCTCCCTCTACCGGCCACAAGCTCGGCAGTTCTTGCAGATTCTGCTGACGTATTGCGATTCGTGCGCCACCTTCCTCCAGGAGCCGGGAAGCTTCCTCGAGCAAGCGTCGCGTCCGCGCTAGGTACTCCAGTTCGGGGATCTTGCTTCGAGTTACCGGTTCTGTCATTTGCCTGGCAAAATCGAGAGCGAGGGAGCCGCTTACCGAAGTCCGGCCGTACCTCCGGAGAGTTGCGGAGAGGTTATTGACAGTAGCCTCGAGAGCCGGAATAAATTTCTGTAGACTTCTGGAGGCATCGCGAATTTCATCGAGATTCGTTCGTGCTATATACAATTTTCCTTGTTCTGTTCGGAGCTTGTCGCTTATGGCACTCGTTCGGCTAACAAGCGCGGTGGAACCAAGGGCGAACGCAATCGGACTTACCAAGAGAAGCAGAACAGTGGCCAGTCGTAGGCGGTAACTGTGTGGCGCGTAGGATGTATCGGTAACAACGACTATGGATATCGAGGTTCTCAGCGCGGTACAAAGCTTTCTTGCGACTCTATTGCCATTTTTCCCCACATGGTGACAGAAAGCTACGAAGACACGGAACTGGCGGGACTCCCATTGCTTCATTTTGGCTAGTAGGGACATACATCTTCTCCAGTTGATACTCGGTATATCTGCTCAATACCTATCCAGCGACATGCTATTGAGCTCAATAGTCGTTACATGCTTGACATTCAAACGCCTTCAATTGCTTGATTAAGTAATCGTTAAATCTTATGATGCATTTCTCCCTCATATGTCAAGGGAGCACTATTCGATCGGCGGGGGGATAGGTGATAGCCAGATGTAAATGCGCAATTGCAACTAGCATCAGCGTGGCACTCTGCGTCTCGCATCGATGGACACTGATAGCGCTAGCACTTTGTATGCTTAACACGATGGTTTTCGCGACTCCCGGGAAGAGCTTGGAGGGCAAATCTGATTTCACTCCGAGAATCGCGCTTACTACCATTCTTCCGGGCCGGTCTTTATACTCAGCGTTTGGGCATTCATCGATCAGGGTTACTTTCCCCAACGACGGACCTGACTGGTCGTATAATTATGGCCTTTCCGCAAGACCTTTCGATACCCGCTTCCTGCTCGGAATGCTGACCGGGCAAATGCCTTTCATGGTAGCGAAGCTGCGTACAGCGGATATGTATGCGTTTTATGACGAAGTGGAGAAAAGGAAGATAATAGAACAAGAGATATTCTTATCACCTAAAGATTCCTCCATCCTCATTGAAGCCCTGGAGCAGGGCACTCAACCCGGGAACAACAGCTATAATTATCGATACTTTTCTAACAACTGCGCCACGAAAATATGGGAGCAGCTTTCATCCTTCCTCTCGCAATCGGCGCTAGCCCAGGACGAGGGCCAGAAAGCCACGATCAGAGATTATCTTGATAAGGAGCTCTCCTTGAGACCCGGTCTCAGATTGGTAGTCAACCTTTTCCTTGGCCCCAAGGCCGATTTACCTGCGAGCTTCACGGTCCCTTTCTTACCTCGTCTCATGATGGATCGGATTGCAGCAAGTTCTCAGATCGATCGGCCTCTTCCTCTTATCGGTGCTTCGTTAATAATCAATAAGCCCGCTGAATCGGTGCAGTCGGCATTCCAATACGGACCATTGCTTCTCTGTCTTGGTCTCGCGCTTGGATCGACTGCTCTATTGACCTGGGGACAATCACGATTCGCCCTAATTTTCGACGGAATTCTATTTTTTGCTGCCGTGGGTACTGGCTTGGTCATTTGCCTTTTCTGGCTAGCCGCAGGCTACCTGGAGACGGGGTGGAATGCTAACCTGCTGTGGGCCAATCCTTTCGGATTGATCGCAGTAGTGGCCTTTCCGAATGGACTTCATCGCAAGAGGGCGCAAAGGCTGTTGCTCATTCTAGGTGGTGGCTTAAGCCTTCTGTTCGTCTTGTTTGGAGGCTTTGGTGCTCAACGCATAGATCCCGAATTGCGTCTATTCGCCCTCGCTGTCCTTATGGGCTATATGAGGCGATTGGCTATGTTCCATCCCTGGCATCTCGCTGCATCGCGCCGAATTACAACTTCATAAGCTGTGGGTATTCGCTACCGATGTCCATCCCGATGTTACCTGCTATGCTATAGCCCATGTGTGTTTCCATGTTCCTCGCTATTCTGACAGCGGCGCTATTCGGCGCGGCTACCCCCCTCAGAAAAGTCCTATTGGGTTCCATAGGTCCGTTGACGCTGGCAGGACTCCTCCTCTACTAGGGGGCAGGACTGCGCTTGCGCCCTTGGCCCTGCGAGCGCTCGGTTCTCACGTCAAGGCTTTAAACAACCGGAACCTCCTCTATATGCTCAGTTCGATTCTCGCCGGAGGAAGTGCGGGTCCTGTAATGTTCGGTGTCTCTCCGAAGGCGTTGATGTTCCTTCTCTTGATGTTGTTATGTTCCTATCGACTCGCAACTCTCAAATCGATGTCGTCCAGTCAGTAGGGCGAGTCATGCGAGTTGCCCCAAAAATAATGAAAATATCCGACTTGCCAACTATCGACCATTTGTGAAACAGTATATTTACTACGACAAGACGCTTAACTGGAGCAGAGACCAACTACAGACTTTATTTCCGACGAGCAATGAAAATAATCTTTTAATTTGTTGCTCGGGGACTGCCAGATTAATTGGATTCTCAGTGCTGATTGCCTCATCGATACCCGATTACCACTTTAATGGAGATATTCTTGGTTTTCCACTTTATTACTACGAAGAACGCCAATAAACGCTGTCAAATCTATTCGACGATCACTCAAACAAATATATCCGGAGAGAAGCAATCAGCGACTTCATTCAGCCTCGTGCCAAAGAGTCCTATGGACCTAAGGTTAACAAGGAAGACATCTTCTACTATGTTTACGGTTTCCTCCATTGCCCAAACTATCGAGGTAAATACTCCGCCGACTTGAAGAAGATGCTTCCTCGCATTCCCCTCGTCGCGGAACCAAAAGAATTCTGGGGATGGGGATACCTCTGGCTTTCAAAATCGAAAAGAAGTATCGTTCTTCTTGGGAAAGCTGTGAGTAGTGTTTCATTATATGGCCCCTTTTCTTGGCGGAATTAGGATCATATAAGTCTTGCAGCTTTCCCTTTTCCAATGCAAGACGTTGCACTTAGTATGAGAATCTGAGGTATCTTTGGAAACAATGAAGATTATAAAAACATTACCAAACTGGGAGCCAATAAATCGAGATATCATTTAAGGTGAACTGATATCCGCCCATGTCAATTCACTATGGACATACAGGTTTGCTGTGGTACTAACAGAAGAATGACCAAGATATTTAGATACTCCTTTAAGGTTATTTGTCTTTTTAAGAGTATTTGTCGCAAATGAGTGCCTGAAGGTATGAGCAGAAACCTGCCTGCCAAGGACTGCTCTTCCCTGAGTAGTAATCCTATTTGTAATCGAAATTCGATTATATGGCTGCCCCTTATGCTCAAAAAGGTAAGTAGAACCGTGGAACCGCTCTTTCACTTGATCAACTAATGTTGTCGCCACATATACCTTTCGTTCTTTTCGTCGCTTGCCCAAGACCCTGACAATGCACTTTCCGTTATTTCTTACAATATTAGTCAACAGAATCCCAAGCATTTCAGATATCCTTAGGCCCGTAGCAAAGAGGAACTCGATCATCACTGAAACCGTCTTATCGGTTGATTCTATGATCAAACGTTTTACTTCTTGTTCACTAAGTACATTGTCTTCAGATATAGCAACAGAATTTACTTTTTTAAGTTTGACTGCTTTTAAAGCTTCTTCGAATCGCAACCTCGTTACTGCATTCATAGCACTTGGTGAGTTCTCAAAGAGGTATCGCAGTCGTTCCTTTGCACCTTGAAGTCGCTTATTATATGTATGAGCTGAGTATCGTTTACCAGCGATCTGGCTATCAAGGTAGTGAGAATATTCTTCTAACCCTTTCAATGTTACTCCGTAATTGCCCCTTCTTAGGAAATTGACAAAGAGTCTCGCATCATCGTTATAGCTATCGTCTTTGGAAAGGATCAGAGAATACAACTCCTGACTTCCAAGCTCCATCGGGAAATCGGTCATTCACACCCCCAGAGAACCATTAGATATTACATATATTATATTATGTAATATTACATATGTATATACTATATCAGTGATTACTTGGATTTTTCACATAGAGTACATACCCAAAAAATCTTGTTCTATATTCTCTCCCTAAGCCCCCTTCCCTCGCCTTCCCTACCTAAAACTGCCCTTCCCTATGAGCTTCATGGCCCTAAAGAGAAAGAATTGAGGGAATATTGGAGTGGGATCTTAATTAAGTAAGAAAAAGAATTCTTAAGGTTGATTACCTTGGTGCGAATGGTTGTGAACCTTAGAATAGCATAGATATATGCTTTCGCATGCTCTGCACCATATACTGCTACCTCTGTACTTCCATCGTTTTCATTACTCTTATGCTCTGCACTTTCAACAGGCATATACTCTGTTCTTTCGCTACTTTCTGTATGCTTACCTTCAATTCGTATATACTCGTTGAGGATGCTCTTAAGCATGTCATCTTTTGGTAGGGTACTGATGAGCAGAGAAAAATCAATGTTTAACTTCTTTAGTTTCTTAACAATGATCGGCTTTACTCGCTGGAACAACTCTATGAAGTTGCCTTCAAGAAGTTTCATCGAACCGTGATAGCTCAATGCTTGACTAAAGAGCTTACACTCTATTCTATTGATCGGAGTCGCCAAGCAAGTATGTTTTACTTCATCCAGTTGTTTTGCTTTATCATAGATGCATAAAAATGATTTTAATCGCTTCCCACCCTTATAAATCTTGTAGTCTTTCGAGTACAGAGTTCCCTCAATAATATTGAAGTCGAGGGGTTTGAATAGCTTTTTTATAGATCGCTCATAATCAAACTTTATTTCAATATTGGTAAGAAGAATTTTACTATATATGATTTCTATAAACTCATTTATATCTTCTGGTGCTTCTTTATAGTGCTCTTCTTTTACACTGATAATCTCACCTGTCGTCTGTGAAAATGTTATCGTTTCTTTTCGTTGAGGAACCTTAAAGAAGCTCCTTTTGCACAAAAAGGTGATTATTGGCTTTATTTGGGAGATCAGGCTCTTTCCCGCATCAAGATACTCACCATGCACATCAATATGGAAATATGCTCCATGGGTTCTTGTAGAGAACATTCCATTGGAGAATTTACAGTGTTTAGCTTCTTTTTCATTAAGGTAATCGAGAGGTAAGGAAAGCCCAATTTTATCTATGCCAGGGTGCCTATAAAATTCCTTGTTTGCTTTGTTAGATCGATAGTCAGCTAAAGAAGCATCACCGTTAACAAATACAGCATCAAAGGTAAGGAGTTTAGTTACCGTTCCTTCAAGGTTGTATCGTGGATACGGGATAGTAGCTTTGACTAGTTCGAACATATGTTACTAGTCAGGCGATTTTAGAAAAGTAATATTTTGTACAAGTAGTAAATATTTTGACTTACTTACATTATCTTATTATAACATAATACTTTATTTTATCATATCTGACATTATTTCCAATATTGTCAAAATTCGAGTTATGAAAATACTTCTAATAGCCATAAAAAACCCTAGGTTCAGAATTTCATTTCTGAAGCTAGGGCCAAATCTTTATAAAAGGATAGCTAAAACGTACTACTTCTTATTAGCTGCTACACTATCGATGTACTTAAGTCGAACGTACTTGTTCCCGAGCATCTCTTCTACTCCATCATAGGTACCATAGATAACAATCTCATCTCCAGGGAGGACTTCTGGTTGTTTATCGTAATAGACGATAACTCCTTGTGCATAATCACTATTCGCATTAAGAAGCATTCTTTCAGAATGGGCCCAAAACACACTTGCATTGGTTTTTAGGACCGTACCTTGTTCTACCTTTTCAAACACTGCATCCCTAAAGACGAGCTTTACAGCCTTACTCTTCTGTTCCTCCACAGAGATAGTTGTAGTTGTTACTTCCAAAACTGAATAATCCTTTTTGCTAGAACTCGTCATATTATTCATAAGCGTGTTGAGAAATGAGAAGAAACCAATAGTACCTACAATGATCAGAACAACCAGGATAGGTATGTTTTTCTTGTTATATGCAGCTTTTTCTTCTTTAGTCATATTTGCATACAGTTTCATATGATCTCCTTTTAGAATTTGCATGCTTCCTTGCTATTTGTTGTTTTTGTAAATAATTAAGAAGTGTTCTACCCGTACTCCTCCTTATCCAAGAAGATCTGTTCTTGCATATACCCAAAATCCCCTCCTATAGACATACTTTTATACTACTATTAGGCGTATGTAAACGATATTCGCTCTATTAGATGTATGCTTATAATTCTATTAGTAGGTTGTGATTTGAGAGCTTAGCCCCACATGATTTTCTTTTAAAGAGGGGCTAGAGCATGAAGAGCATGACACGAGTTCAATTACTTTTTGTAGAGAATCTTAAAAGAGAACGAAAACAGGCTGGATACTCCCAAGAAAAGCTTGCAGAGCTTATTGGCTTAACACCGAAATATATAAGCTCCATTGAAATTGGAAATCGCTTTCCTTCTGCTGACACTATACAAAAATTTGTCGATATCTTTGATCTCGAGCCTTATCAGATGTTTCTTAACGCCGAACTACCTGATCGATCGGCAGACACTGAGTTGATCAAGGCTTTTAAGGACTATCTCGCCGAAGATATACCCCTCTACCTTAAAGATGTTTTAAAGAAATATATTGGGCAAACTAATAGCAAGCAATAATCTTTTATGGATATTATCGCAAGCATATATTTAGGATCAGAACTTTATGTTTTCAAATTAGTTAGCTAGTAATAAGCGTAGAATAATGGCTATCAGTCTCTATCCATTAGCTTTTCGAAGAAGTTGTATTTCTCGCTTTAGTCGCCTATAAGATTCTTTAAATATTGATGAGTCGATTTGTTGAATGCTTTGTGTAATCCCTAAAGCGCGCTGTAAATCCTTCCCATCCCTCTTTGAAGGAGCAAAAGCTACTTGTAGGCCTTTTATAGCTTTCGCCTTTAGAGCATTTGGTGCTTTTAGTCGATGATCCTGCGTGATGATACATCCTGTGACAGTCTTGCTATCCTGGGGGAAGTATCGATGTAGTTTACACGGCTTGAACCTGAGCCATTTTTGCTTGAGTTGTTCCTCAATTTTGCAATGCAAGTCCTTTGGGATAGGGTGGGAAGAAGAAAATGTCATATCATCAACATAAAGACTAAATGATATATCAATACTTTCCATCATATCGTTCACCTTATCAAAGACCCTATGATATGCCCAAAATGCAAGGATCTGGCTAATTGAGCTACCTGTAGGAATTTTATACGAGTCGTATGTGCACAAGTTGGTAAGCATCCTAGCAAGATCACTCGCCATTTCCAGGTCATACAAGAAAAACTGGAATACTGCTTCTGCTCTTGTCGATGCATAGAACTTATTTATATCCATTGTTTGAAGATAGTTTGCACTTATATGCATTCTTGCATTGTCAATATATGATAAACCACGTTTGCTTGAAAACAAGTAGGTTGGTGTCTCTATTTGTGATAGGAATTCCTTCATCCTTTTATGAATTAGAACAAGAAGAGGATGTACGGGCTGCTGAATCTCTCTTTTCTTTGGCTCTTGTAAAAAAACATGGTAAGCTTTTTTAGGATTCGATTTTGCATATTCCTCAATTCGTCGAAGGGATCTGGGATCTATCAGAAGAAGCTTTGCTAGAACATGAATAGACCTTATTCTATAAAGAGGAGATGAATGAAGCTTATACTTTTTCTGGATCACCTTGTTCTTCTACCTTCTCAAGAAATTTCATCAGGACTTTAGAAAGCTGGGCTTTAAAATTATCTGGTTCTTTTTCAAATCCTTCTGACATTAAAAGAATGGTCGAAAGCGGTATCTCAAATACCTTTGCATATTTCTGCAATAGTTCTAAAGACGGCACCTTCTTTCCTGACTCAATTTCAGATAGGTAGCTGGTAGATATCTCTAGCCTTTCGGCAAGAAAATTTGATTTATAGTCATTAAAAACTCGCAAAAGTCGAAGGGCCTTATTTAACATGATAGTATTCCTTAAAGGTGTTCAGGGGATTAGTCATCAAAATTACTCTTGCTCAGTAATGAAAGCACCCAAATAACGATTCTCAGTACAGCTTCTCGATGCTTCCATAACCAGCGAAAAGTAGCTTTGACAACAGCGCGAGGTCTCAAAGACCTAACGTTTCGAGCTTCCAATTGGGAAGTTTTCATGGAGTACTCCTTTTACCACCTTTTCGGTGGTATCTCGCAAAAGGAGTAATTAACCCCACGCTTTGTCATCCCCTGTCACTTTCGAATGCACATATCTCGCAGTGCATTCTCTCTCACAGACTGCCGCTTGTACCTACCGACGCGTGCTACATTGTCATGCCGAACATACCGGATGGCTACATGTACCATGGGCGAACAGGCTGCTAAGTATTAACCTCAGTAGAGGTCACAGGTAGCTTTCGCTACCCCCGTCCATTCCTCTTTCGAGATGCTGCAAGATCTAGCCTTTGATACTTTAAGAATACAAAATTCTTTAATAAAAGGCAATAGCATATTAGCTAAAAGTGAATATAATTCGCTATTGGAGAATAATATTTTAAATTATCCTTAATCTAATATAAGGATTTATGTGTCTTCATTCTCATGCAAATGATTTAGGTATAAATAATTACTAAAAGTTGCTACTCATGGTAGTATTATGCATGTGATCGATAAATCTTGATTCTATCCAGCAGTGAAGCGATTGCCCGCTCCGTTCCAAGCCTCTTCGCTTCCTTAAAAAGCTCATTCCTTTCCGATTGTACCTTGAAACGGTCCTTAACCAAACAAAGTGAGATCTCTTCAGTATCGGTGTCTACGGTAGCGATATACTGCTCTCTTCCTTTATATCCGACCTTCACTTGGAAGATGCGTTGAATCTTTCTACCCTTGTTTGGCAGTAGCTGTATTACAAACACCTTAGAATTTTTGAATAGGATAGTAAGCCTTTCCTTGTAGACATAGGCATGATCGAGAAGTCTGATATAATGGCTTCTTCTGGCAGAGGGAGTATCCTCCCGAATAAAGGATATCAAGGAATTCTCCGAATACTCCTCCCTGAACTTCATGAACAACTCTTCACTATCGCTGATGCCAATAGCCTTCAAATCTCTTTCTTCCTTTAATTGTTTTTCTTCTTTTTTCAGCTTATCCAATTCCTTTACCAATCTGTCATCTTCCATCCCAAAAGTAATGACCGCCCTGATGATGTTATTTTCTTTCTTCTCTAGCTCGCGAATAGATTCATCCAACCTCTGGATATCAGCTGCCACTTCTTTATTGCCTGCTTCAGCCTGTTCCTTCTGTTGTACAAGAAAGTCATTTAGTTCGTTCTCTTCGGCAAACACAAGACAGTAACAAAGCCTAAACAAGGATTCGAAGACTGATGCCCTGAAGGTCTGCTTTGTTTGCTCGCATCCCTTTAGGTGAACCCTATTAATATAATTACTATTCACAGTTTCAGAATCTTTTGGCTTATGATAACTATGTACATATCCTGTCGCTTTCCCAAGCTTCTTGCAGTAATAGCACTTAATGATACTAGACAATTCGAATTGGGCATATTTGTATGGGAATTGAATAGAGTGAGCCCTTCGTACATGTCTGTAGGAATAATTCACCCTATCCCAAAGTTCCTCTGAGACTATCGGTAAATAGTATTTTGATTTAATCAATGAAGAATCTTTCAGAGACAACTTGTCTTGTCCAACCCCTTTGGCACACTTCTCAGTTTTATAGAATCCTTTATAGATTGGCTTATGAATATATCTTCGCACAGTTGCCGCCACAAATCGATCCCCATCTTTGGTACGGTAACCTTTAGCTACCAGATCATTTGTAATTTTGTTGATTGATTTACCTTTCGCATATTCTTCAAAAATATATCGAATAATAGCTGCTTCATCCTCATTTATTTTAGCTATGAGCTTGTTCCCGTCCTTCTCAAGATCATAGCCAAGCAATCTTCCAGTAAAGAGCCATTCTCCATTCTTTCTTTTTTCATCTATTCCAATAAGACTTTTCAGTCTCTGTTCCTTTAGCTGGAATTGTGCAATTGCCGATTCAATTGTGAAAATCAACTCATCTCTTGGGCTAGATTCGTCAAGAACCCTCCCACCGATTTGAACCTTTATTCCTCTCTTTATAAAATCGCTTACTAATGCTAATGACTCAGGGGTATTTCTTCCTAAACGAGAACTGTCATATACCCCTATATAATCACCTTTTTGGGCATGTGCAATAATATAATTCAGCTCTGTTCTTGGAGTTATACTACTTCCTGACATTTTTTCGTGGAAGGGTTTGAATTCCAAATGGAGTTCATCCGCCTTAATTTTCAAGTAAGCTAGTTGGACAGATATACTACTGTCCGATTGCCCGGCTGTAGAGACTCGTGCGTAAGCAAAATATATATTGTTCATACTTATATTAATAAGCTCCAAAGTATCAAATTATCATTAATATTTAAGATTCTTATTCTCTCGGCGTCGACAAAAAGAACATTCGCACCGTGATCCATTACAGCGAACCGCCTTCGGTGGAAGCCTACATTCAGGAAGCCGGGCGAGGCGGCAGGGATGGGGGACCGGCTGAGGCGATCCTCATCCATTGCGAAAGCCGGGATCCGCGGCCCAAGCCAGGGCCCGCGCCGGCGCCCGAACCTGTACCCGACGCGCGCGCGGCGCGACGAGAGGCCTTCCTCGCGTATGGCAGTTCCGGGGAATGTCGACGCGAGCGGCTCCTCTCGCTGATGGGATCGGAGCTCTCCTCCCCCTGTTCCGGCTGCGATGTCTGCGAGGGAACGGCGCGATCGGTTCCCGAAGGGCTTTCTGAACTCAGGGAGTTCTTCGGCAGGAACGGAAGCCGTTTCGACATTGGGCAAAGCGCGAGGCTGCTCCGTCAAACCGCGCCCGAAACCATGGCCGCGCGGACGCGCTTGCCGGACCATCGCGAAGACCTCGCGATGTCGTCATATCTGGCAAATCCGCCGACCTGCGCGGGAGCTGGTCTTCTCTCCTCCTGGGAGGAAGGCGAGGTAAGCGCCCTTCTGCGCGAAGCCCTCGCGAGAGGCATCGTGACGGCGAGGCGTGGCCCTCTCAGAAAAGGCAGGATATTCCTCGCCAAGGCCGCCGCGTCGAAGCCTTTCCGACCTTGAAGTGTAGCGATTTTCGCCATATCATGTAGCATAAGGATACAGATGGGGAGATTGCCATGATCCAGTACAGGAATTTGAACGAATGCGGAAGCTTCAGCGCTCTCGCCAAACTTCGGAAGGTCGATATCGCGGCGGCGCTGACGCCTGAGCGCGTCGCGAACTATACGATAAAAATGCCCGAAGGTTTCACTTTCGGCTACTCTGCATCACCGGTTGACGAAACGATCATCGACGCGCTCCAGCGGCTCGCCGACGAACAGCAACTCATCGAAAAATACAAAGCCCTCGCCGGGGGGGAGATGATGAATACCGGCGAAAAGCGGATGGTTCTGCACCACCTCGCCCGAGGGCGGCTTGGCGGGGCCGTTGTCGCGGCAGGGCAGGATTTGCGCGAATTCTACGAGGGAGAGCGCCGAAGGATCGCCGATTTCGCCGCGGCCGTCCACTCGGGCACGATCAGGGGTTCGAGCGGGAAACGCTTTTCCGCCGCGGTTCAAATCGGCATCGGCGGCTCCGACCTGGGACCGCGCGCCGCCTCGATCGCCCTCGAACGCTGGGCGAAGGCGGAAAAGCGGCAGCGCATGAAGGCATGGTTTATATCGAACGTCGATCCCGACGACGCCGACAACGTGTTGCGCGGCATCGATCCCGAAACCACCCTCTTCATCCTCGTGTCGAAAAGCGGCACGACCCAGGAAACCCTCGCCAACGAAACCCTCGTGCGAAACAGGCTTGAAGCCGCCGGCCTCGACAGTTCGAAACATTTCGTGGCCGTCACGAGCACAACGAGCCCCCTCGCCCAAAATCCCGGCTATATCGCCAGTTTTTTCATCGACGATTACATTGGCGGACGATATTCGATATCGAGCGCCGTCGGCGGCGTCATGCTCTCTCTCGCCTATGGCGCCGAAACCTTCGCGGACTTCCTCGAGGGGGCGCACGCGGTCGACAAGGCGGCGATGGAGCCTTCCCTCAGGAAAAACGCCGTCCTCATGGACGCCATGATCGGCCTCTACGAAAGGAACATCCTCAACCTGCCAAGCACGGCTGTCCTGCCTTACGCCGAAGGGCTGACCCGGTTCCCCGCCCATCTTCAGCAGCTGGACATGGAATCGAACGGAAAATCGGTCAATCGCGCCGGCGAGCCCTTGGCCTATAAGACCGGCCCCGTCGTATTCGGCGAGCCGGGCACGAACGGGCAGCATTCGTTCTATCAGCTCCTCCACCAGGGGACGGACATCGTCCCGCTCCAATTCATAGGCTTCGCCGAAAATCAGCATTCGGAGGACGCGCTCTCCATGGGCACGACCTCGCGGCAGAAGCTTGTCGCCAATTTCCTCGCCCAAATCGTGGCCTTCGCCCGGGGAAAGGCCGATGCCGACCCCAATAAGCGCTTCGCGGGCGGACGTCCTTCCACCTTCCTCTTTGGATCGCGGCTGGGGCCAAGGCAGCTGGGCGCCCTCTTCGCCCACTACGAGAACAAGGTGATGTTCCAGGGATTCGCCTGGAATATCAATTCCTTCGACCAGGAAGGCGTCCAGCTCGGCAAACTTCTGGCGAACAAAGTGCTTTCCATCATGCAGGGCGAGAAAACCGATGAAGCCGTCCTGAGCGCCATGGCGAAGCTGGCTGGTTTTCTCGAATGAGCGCCGGGGAAAGCCGCGGCGCCCGGGCGGGGAAAAGCCAGGCCGCCCCCCTTGTCGCCTTTACGGGAGGAGGCACGGGTGGGCATATCTATCCCGGCATCGCCGTCATTCAGGCTCTGAAAGCGAAGGGCTTTTCAGGTCGCATCGTGTGGATAGGATCGAAAAAACCCCTGGACAGAGCCATCGTCGAAAAGGAAGGCATCGAGTATTTCGCCATTCCCTCGGGGAAACTGCGCCGATCGTTGGATCCCCACAACCTCGCGGACGCTTTCAGGGTCCTCGCCGGCTATCTCGCCTCGAGGCGGCTGCTCGCCATCCTGAAGCCCGCGTACCTCTTTTCCAAGGGAGGCTATGTGAGCGTGCCCCCTTGCCGGGCCGCCGCCTCGATGGGGATTCCCTATTGCACGCATGAATCGGACACAAGCCCGGGACTGGCCACGAGGCTGAACGCCGCCAAGGCGGCCAGGATACTTTTGAGTTGGCCGCGTACCGTCTCGATGATCGCCGCCTCCCTTCGTCCCAAAGTCGCCGTCGTCGGGAATCCCGTGAGGCCGAGCCTTTATGAAGGC
>Ga0074195_1002617_pt1 | contig 19419 bp, 21 predicted proteins | sample EPASupsiteHSE623_FD_64525 | JGI IMG/M metagenome (GOLD analysis project Ga0074195, IMG submission 64525) | Bioremediated contaminated groundwater from EPA Superfund site, New Mexico - Sample HSE6-23 | ecosystem: Environmental > Aquatic > Deep subsurface > Groundwater > Contaminated ...
TGGTGAGCTGATGAAACGTGCCTCAACACAGGCACCCAAAGGTATTGTCGATTTCCAGGTCGATCTCAAGCCAGCACCTACCCCAACGCCCACGCCATCTCCAACTGTTGATGTTACCCCTGCGCCAACTGCCGCACTGAATTCAACCGCGAATGCAACAGGCACAATGTAACATTTTCCTACATCTCTTTTTTCCGGATAGGTATCAGTTCGCGTGCTTTTTTTGAGCGCAGATGGTATACAAAAAAATCGCGATCTCTTATGAGCTGAAAAAATTCAATCAGCCTGCTCTTTTTTTGAGTCGAGATCCGTTTTTAAAATTTTGCTCTGTAGAAATGATTTTCTCACGAAGAAAAACCGAGTAAAAAACGACCGAAAGATCTAAGGTACGGCGTCTCCTTATTTTGTTATGCAACTAACAAACAAGGAGACAAATAAGAAATTGTCCGGCCGGTTTATCAGTTTTGTCAAACACGCATATTCTCTGGTTCAGTCCACTCGACTCCTCCTGTATTCCTGTAAATATTCGAGAAAAGATTACACTCAGCATCAGCTGTTGACACTGATTCTCTTCAAAGAATATCGAAAAGAAGACTATCGCACTGTCATCTGGAACTTAGAAGAAATGGATCGTATCCGGGCAGTACTGGGTCTCACAACTATTCCTCATTTCACAACCCTCCAAAAATTTCTGTGTCGTATCAAACCCATCTACTTCAATCTCCTTTTAAAAAATACCTTGAAACTATTCTATTCGGACGACGATGTGATCTCCATAACCGCCATCGATTCATCCGGATTTACCAGCGGGTACTGTAGTCATTATTATTCTGAACGAACCGGAAAAATCCGAAAACATTTCCTGAAAACATCGATTTCTATTGATACCGATATGCAGGTAATTACCGGGTTCACGATTTCAAAAAGCCGGGTTCACGATTCAAAACATGCATTCATACTCCTGAAGAAATTTCAAAAAACACGAAAATCTGAGTGTTATGTAATGGACCGGGGATATGATTCCGAGAAAATGCACCGGTATATTCGTGAAACTCTCAACGCGGATTCGATTATTCCCGCTCGGATCCATCAGGGCACCACGAATGTCTGAGGGAAATATCGAAAGGAGATGACTGACAATTTTGACTTTGTCCGGTACCGTAAACGTTTCCTGGTTGAAACCAAATTCTCTGTCATGAAAAGAAGGTACGGGGCTGACCTGAAATCCAGGATATATCAGATCCAGAAGAAGGAAATCTCATGCAAGATTATTCTCGCTAACCTTGACAGGTTTATACAATTTGTCTGGATTGAGGTTTTCTACAGAGCAAAAAAGTCCAAGTGACGCCACGTTCTTAGTGCTGTATCATGAACTTCGCAATCGGACTTTTTGCATTGAGGGCATGAAAATCGAGAGCCTCTGTGAAAATTTATCCAAATCTGGAGCTTCTTCCCGCCATCTAAAAATTTTATATCTGATATATACCACGGGTGTTGAAGGTGGAATGCTGCACCAAAGAGATCTTCTGCAATTGCCATTCATAGTGATTTACTCAATTCTTTATCATACCCACAGCAAATGACGAAGAGCCAAAAAGAACAAGCGTTGGGGAAAACCGTTTGTAGATAAACGTGAATGGTCGAAATATAACGAACATTTAGTTTAACGTGGAGAATTTTATCTGTCGTTGGATTTTATCGCGGTTTGAGATGCTGAATTATTCCGGATGAGGCCATCCAATCAGGATTTTTGCATAAAAACACATCGGTTTTTTTGTGATTCCTACCGCCAGATGGAAGGTTTTCTTCGAAAATTATCACCCTTTGTTCACTAGGATCTTGGCGCTGATTACACGACATTGTATCGGCGAATCCGGATGTTTGAATTGCCGTTATATGAGACGATCAAACATACTGAAGGGGATGTTGTTGTCGAGATAGATAGAACTGGGATCAAAGTAACCAATCAAGGAGAATGGATGCGGGAGAAGTGGCGAATTCATCGAGGTTGGATCAAGGTCCATGTTGTTATTGATCGGAAATCCCGTGAGATCCTTGCAATGGATGTTACAGATGAAACAATTTCAAATGAAGCCTGATGTATCCCTCTCATTGATTCCGCGCAGGATTCTATTTAATCCGGAACTATCCGGATGGTCTTGAGGGGTGGTACTTACGATCACTTGTCAATCTTCTACAAGTTAGAAGAGCGACACATCTCTTCATCGATAAAGATCCGATCAAATGCTTCGCGGAGATCTCTTGGTTCGCATATCGGTCTGAATGTGCTCGGGAATTTCTTGATTCCGGATACAGTGAATGGGCGCTAAAATACAATTATGGTTCACGATGGTCTGTTGAAGGGGTATTCTCTTCGAAGTAGAAATATACCTCTCCGGTGTAGACCGGTCCGGAAAAACGGGGTCCCTTTCAATCAGTCCATCCACAGCACGTTTTGTTGGAGATCTGCTGCTGTAGCGTTGCATTGTGTGAATATTTCAGGGCACGTAGGAGATAGAATTCAGCGAATCCGTTACTGAAATGGCCGTTTCCTGAAAACAGGGTGTCGTTTTATGAAGAAATTATGTCAATTAGACCTCCGGAACAGGCAATCGGGGGCTGATATGACCTCATTCGGCTGTATTCCGATAAATCTCCCCTTGTGTGGGGAGTAATTCATCATCAGAAAAAACGGTCGGATAATTCCAGACGCCATTCTGAAACGCTGATTGGCATTCAATTGTATCTTTCACAAATAACACGACCGATTGTACCTTAATTTTTCCAACGCAGTTCATAATCACGCCAGCAGCAGGGAAAAGATAAAACGGGTGGGCGGATACCATTCCCGGAAACTTTTAATTTCGATTAATGTTCTTACAGAACCTGAACACATGACAGGGAATAATCACTTCATGATAACGGACGTGATTTTTTGCATATCAATGGGGCTGAAAAGATGCGTGATCACGTCATTTGGCGGTAATGTCTCATCCCCGTTCAGGATTCTGGTTGCATGCCGGCAGATGTCCCCGGGGTCGGCACAGGACGGAACGGAGGGTTCCCCCTCGAAAATATTGATATCAATGGCATGATCCGATCGTACCTGGATGACGGGTATTCCTCGAAAAGCTGCTTCGACACTCACCGTGGATTCCGTGTACATAACTAGGTCTGCCTTTCCGAGCAGCGTTTCCATCATTTCCTCAGATACGGAAAAGTGCCCGGGTAAATCCGGAAGGAATAGCGATAATTTACTGAACGGAATCGTGGGGTGGCATTTGATAATGATATGCAAATCCTCAATGTGAGAAAATGCATCCAGGGATTTGAAGACAAGTTCAAGCGAAGAATTGATCTCGCCGGATAATGCTAGGACAATATTCTTTCCGGATCCGGTGCCTGGCGTTTCTCGTATCTTCTGGAGATTGGGATACCTGACAGCTCCCCCGATAACAATAGTGTCCCCGGGAAAACCGGACTTTACCAGCATATCTTTTCCCTGAACCCCGCTCACGAGCAGTATATCAGGCTGGGGAATAACATGTTTTTCCGTTTCAGAAAGGGAATAACAGGTATACATCCGGTTTACGAAGACAATCGCATAGGCAATGAGTCGTGTATTAGCCACTTTTTTAAAACCGTCACAAAATGCCTTCTCCCAGACATGATTCTCAAACGTGAACAAAAAAGATCGAACAGAAATCTGCCGTGATATGTTTTTACTGATAGAATAATTCAGATATGTTTGTTCGACACGGGTGGTCTGCTGGTCAGTCGAAAGATCATTTTGTACCAAGGTACTGACATCAAGACCGGAGAGCGGTATATTCCTCAGCGTTTTCGGATATTGTGTTCTGACGTTAATTAACGCTTTGAACGGGTCTGTAAAAGACAGAAACTCTTCCATGAGATATAACCTGTTTTTTACGCCAGTGAGGTTATATAGCGCTTTAGGGTACCACAGCGTTGGCAGGATATCAGAAAGATAAAAAAAATTATCCGTTTGTTTTTTCAGGTCATCACACAGGTTTCCGAGATAGGCTTCCTTATAGACTCCGTTCCCGGGAAATGAGCGGGCATCTGTCCAGGTGTGAGTAAGAATGATGGGGTCTTTTGAGGTAATTTTCCGGGATTGTCTTTTCATGAGTGAAAACAGCCGAGCAAGCAGTATCCGCAAAAAAAACCTGGAGAGGAATACAAGGATGTTCATATTTTTTTTACAAAACCACCTGACCGATTCTGTAATAAAGAGTATTCCGGAATCGATTCTAATAATTTCTACGGAAGACCCTTCGTTGATGTTATCCATGAGCGAATTCCGGACCGCCTTGTTTTCACAGATAATAATAAGGTCGGTATCTATCTGACGGATTTGCTTCAAAGAAACGGCAAGGTAACAAAAATACAAGAAAAAGTCAGATGCAAAAGGGTTTTTTTCTGAAATGGAGGATAAGAACCAGATAGGGGATTCACAGCCGGCGAATATTTCTCCGATGTAATTGAGATAATCCTCGCGATGCAGCCGGGCACAGACCTGCAGATCTTCACTGATATGGATACGGTCTGCACGGGTCCCCACAAGGATTTCGAGTTTTTTACAAGCACGGAAATCTTTTCCAAGGTAGATCCATGAACAATGTTTTTCCGGTGGAAATGTCTTGAGGAGGGATTTGAGAAGATAGTGATATCCGGGCAACAAATAAACTTTTTTACGCATTATGTATCTCTCATAAGTCGATCATCCGGATTTGCGGCATAGCAACTATTTATGCAATACTGTCTCAACTTTTACTAATATTGGATATTCCCCAACATAAATACACTGCAGTCCCCCGTGATTTTATGAAAGAAAACAAAATAAAAACTGCAATTACTATCCGATCCTTCGATCTCCAAAGTGATGCCCATGAAAAATTATCGGATAAAACAGCTATTGTGTATACCAATTCTTCCGGGCAGCGGCTGACAGAAAAGGATCTCTGTGCCGCGATCAGAGATGCCGAAGGCGTTATTGCTGGTACTGAGTTATTTACTGCAACCGTCCTCATGTCAGCCCGGCACCTGAAAGTGATATCCCGCGTTGGTATCGGTCTTGACAACATTGACCTGGATTTTGCAGGGCAACAGGGAATTACTGTCTTAAACACATCCCATGCGCCCGTTGCTGCAGTAGCCGAACATACAATTGCCCTGATCTTTTCATTGTTCAAAAACATCCCCCAATATCACCAAAGAATCCACCAGGGAGATTATTCAATTCAGCAGGGATCGATGATCCGGGGGAAAACTCTCGGGATTGTTGGCCTTGGGAAGATCGGCCGGAATGTTGCAATCCTTGCAGAAACTCTCGGGTTGAAAATTATTTATTTTGATCCTTGGGCACAGAATTCCATTCCGGATACATGGGTGGGAAAAACCTGCCTGGAGGATCTTCTGCGGGATGCAGATATCATCACCCTGCATATACCCCCCCAGACACAAAACCGGCCGGTCCTGGATAAAACCGCATTTTCGTTCTGTAAAAAGGGTGTTGTTATCATTAATACGGCAAGAGAGTCATTAATTGATGAAAACGCTCTTACCGATGCCCTTGACCATGGGTTCGTCGCATCTGCAGGTCTTGATGTTGTTTCTGTTGAACCGTACAAAGGATCCTTGTTGAATTATCCGCAGGTTGTTATCACACCTCATGTCGCATCCAATACGTTTGAATCGAGACAACAGATGGAAATAGAGGCAGTTGAAAATATGTTACACGCTCTAGGGATGTGATTACATGAAAGCTCTTGTCACGGGTGGTTCGGGTTTCTTGGGACGCCACCTCATCAAGGAATTGCTGAAAAGGGGCATAACAACAGTCGCATACGATATAGATGATTTCGGGCAATATAATACCAAAGATTCTGAATATGCCAAATCTTCATTATTTACGTTTGTAAAAGGAGATATTCTGGATCTGGATCATCTCACAAACTCCATGACGGGGTGTGACATTGTTTTCCATACCGCAGCTATCGCTGATATTGATGAGGCACGCAATTTGCCGATAGATACAATGGAAGTAAATGTTGTCGGAACAGCAAAATGTCTTGAAGCTGCCAGAAGGAATAATATTGGACGTTTCATGTATGCGAGTTCAGCATACACGGCCGGCAATCGCGGCTCTTTTTACCGGGTCTCAAAACAGGCCGGTGAATCCCTTTGTAAGACATTCTCCGAAGAGTATGCGATGAGGTACACTATCCTTCGATATGGGAGCCTATATGGTCGTGAATCGAACCAGTGGAATTTCATCTATACTATGTGCAGGGCATTTCTGACTACCGGGGAATTTACGTATGTCAGCTCGCCAGATTCCGAAAGAGAATATATTCATATTTTAGATGCATCACGTGAATCAGTCCGGATCGCCATAAGCGACGATTTCATCAATAAGGCTGTGTTAATTACTGGTCATCAGAGGATGAAGGTAAAAGAACTCTTCTTCATGATCCAGGAGATTCTGGGCCGGGAGATCCGCATCCACTATATTCCCCACGAACAGTCTCGCCACTACGTGATGACTCCATACTCATTTGAGGCTGATGTACCCGTGCGTGTTAACCTTTCTTCATATGTAGACATAAGTGAAGGAGTTCTTGACTGTCTTAAAACGGTTCAGAAAGACATCGATGAAGGGATGGTTACTGGAAATGACAAAATCTGATACGAATCTGCATACAATTGCCGGGACAAGTGTTGTTAATCGTGATGATTCCCGTTACCGGGAATACCGGAAGAAATGGAGCGAATGGCCGGAAACATATTCCGTCGGGGATTTTCCCCTTCACCTCGATATTGAGGCAACAAATCTTTGCAATCTGAAGTGCACATTCTGTGAGAACACTTACAATAAGTATCAATATGGAATGATGTCGCGGGAGGTATGGAAATCGATACTCAGGGAAGCTAAGGAGAACAATCTGTATTCATTAAAATTCACGCTCCGTGGTGAACCCCTTCTCCATAAGGATCTGCCCCGCATGGTCCGGGAGGCAAAAGAAGCAGGCATTCTCGATGTCTTTTTCAATACAAATGCTGTCAGACTCACACCGGAGATCTCCCGTATGCTTATTGAAGCAGGTCTTGACCGTATTTCTATCTCATTTGAGGGAATAGACAAATCCGTATATGAGAAATACCGTGTTGGTGCCCATTTTGAAACGGTTGTGGAAAATATTAAACAATTCAGGAAGATCCGGGATACGCTTTCAAAAGGAAAGCCATTTATCAGGATTCAGACCGTTATGGTTCCGGAAATGATTGGTAAAGAACAGGAATTTACAGATTTCTGGCTTGAAATTGCCGATGAAGTAGCGTATCTTGATATGCGGAATGAAGAGGAAAACCCGGATCATACCGGTCTGGTTTCCCGTTGGGCATGCCCTCAGATTTGGCAGAGGATGTCTATCACGTGGGACGGCAATATCCTGCCTTGTGTTCAGGATATTTTCGAAAATATTAAGATTGGAAATGTCAGTACAATCTCTATCAAAGAGGCATGGAATGGCGAACAAGAAGAGCACTATCGTTCTCTCCACCATAAGGGTAGGGCACATGAGATCCAATCCTGCAACCGGTGTCCGTTCCGGGAAAATGAGATCAGCAAATTAACAAAAAAATTAAGCGATTCCAGCTAAAAACTACTGGATCTTTTTAATTCGTTCCACTGGGAGATCTGCATGAAAAAGAGAATTCTTATAACCGGGGGTGCCGGATTTATCGGGTCACATCTTGCCCGTAGATGTATTGATGATGGGCATAACGTTACCGTTCTTGATAATCTGACTAGCGGGTTTGCATCAAATATTCCTGAGGGGTCGGATTTTATCAAGGCCGACCTCTCCAATCCGGAAACATTTTCTCTCCTTCCAGAACAAGGTTTTGATGTTGTGATGCATCTTGCGGCACAGTCTTCTGGGGAGGTGTCGCAGGAAAACCCTGACCTTGATATGAGGGTCAATACACTGGCAACCCTGATGCTCCTGAAATGGAGCATGCAAAACCATGTTAAAAGATTCCTGTATGCAAGTTCCATGGCAGTTTATGGAAATCCAGTGAGACTGCCGGTTCATGAGACTGACCCCTGCCTGCCGCTCTCATTTTATGGGATCTCAAAGGTTGCAAGTGAGCATTATATCCGGCATTATGCCGAAGAAGGCCTTGATACAACGATATTCCGTATGTTCTCTGTATACGGATCGGGCCAGAATATGGAGAACCTGAAACAGGGAATGGTGAGTATATTTCTTGCATATCTTTTTAAGAATGAAGAGATTCTCATTAAAGGGGATAAAAACCGGTTCCGGGACTATATCTACATCGATGATGTTGTCAATGCATGGTGTAGTTCCATCGATAATCCTTCATCATTTAAAAAGACGTACAATCTTGCTACCGGGATAAAAACCCACGTACACGATCTGTTAGATTCCGAGATTAGGCTTTTTGGAAGGGACCCGGCTAAATACCCGGTTCGATACCATGGGTCAACCCCAGCAGATCAGTTCGGATTGTATGCTGACATTTCTGCAATTCAGAAGGATCTCGGCTGGTCGCCAAGAGTCAGTCTTGAAGATGGACTAAAAACAATGATCGCCTGGGTAAAAACAGCGAAACGACAATCCTGATATATACGTGCCGGAAAAACTGGATCGATTCATTATGATAACAGCGCTAATGATTGGAAGGGAAGGAAGTGTCGGATTTCCTGGGAAAAATACCTACCCCGTATTGGGGAAACCTCTGATGGCATACCCGCTTCTTGCAGCAAAACACTCGAAATATATCGATTCAGTATACATTTCCAGCGATTCACCAAAAATTAAGGAAATTGGAAATGAATACGGAGCAAATATCATTGACCGTCCTGCGGAACTCTGTACAAAAGAAGCACTTGGTGAACACGCTTTCGTCCATGGGTATCAGGAAATAAAGAAAAAAAACCGTGATGGGATTGAACTGGTGGTTTTACTTTTCTGTAATGCACCCACAATCACTGGGAAAAAAATTGATGAGGGGATAGAAATGCTCCGGGCACACCCGGATTATGACTCTGCAGTTACAGTATCCCGGTATAACATGTGGAGCCCTTTACGGGCCAGGAAGGTTGGGGATGACGGACTCCTTTACCCGTTCGTTCCCTTTGAAGTGTTCGGGGATCCCAAAACCTTGAACTGCGACAGGGATTCGCAGGGTGATGTCTGGTTTGCAGATATGAGCGTTTCCATCGTCAGACCGCACTGCCTCGAGCATCTCGAAGAGGGCATGTTACCCCAGAAATGGATGGGACAAAAAATCTTCCCGCTTGAGCAGTGGGGAGGGTGTGATGTTGATTATGAATGGCAGATACCCCTTGTAGAGTTCTGGCTGAAAAAACACGAGGACGAGTTCCAATAAAAAAAGAGTTACCAATCGGTAAAGTATTGTCGGGCTTCATTCCGGAGAGATTCCCAAATACGATCTCCTTCCGGCGTAATTTTTTCTGCTTTCTCAATTTCTGCCCAGCGATCTTTCGGGAGTTTGATATAGAGAACAAAACATCTTCGCATTCCTTCAATTTGTTCAGGTGGGTATTGCGGCATAGTTAGCATTGTCGGACGGGTGACGGATCGTGCGATAAGCCCCGGGGAAATATACCCCTCTTTTTCTGCAACATTCCTGAGCGGAGTTCCGTGGAATGGACTGAACGAATATCCATTGATACTATCCGCGTTGATGTGCCGGTTTAATTCAATTGTATCGAACGTAAGTTCCCTGGTTTCGTAAGGCAATCCCATGATGTTGTTGACACTGAATGGAATATTTTCCTCGTTCAAGATTTTCAGATTATCTATTATTACCTGGTTAGGCATATCACGTTTGAGGACTCTCTTTCGGAACTCTTCATTCCCATGTTCGATTCCAAGGGCCATGCGGAAAAGGCCAACTTCTTTCAAACGTCGAATCCTGTCTCTTGTTATCTGTTCTGGCCGAGCCTGACACCAGAATGGAATTTTGAATTCGGAATACATTTTGATAAATGCGTCAAAATCTTTGTCATTATAGGCAAGAAGGGTGTCGGCCCACATGTAGAATGCTTCTACCTGGTAGTTGTCCCGGAAGTGAATGATTTCATCCCTTATCTTCTCAAAGGATTTTTTTCGGAAAAAGTTGAATCCGGTCTCAGATTTGTATTTCTTTTGTTGTGAAGGGGAATTGCAGTATGTACACTGGTAGGGACAACCGCGATGTGTTTCTAAAGGGAACATCCTCAAGACCTTGCCCTGCATTGGCCGGTAAAGACGACCCTCATGGAAGATAGAAAGATCAAGTGGGGGATTGTTGTTTATGTTGACAGGTGCTCCCACAGGATTTTTGATGAGTATATCTCCTTTCCGAATCCACAACCCGGGAATATCATCATACGGCTTTCCTGCAGCGATTCTTCCTGCAAGATCCCGGATAACATTCTCTCCCTCCCCAATACATACCATATTGATCTCGGGATTTGCCAGAACGATTTCCGGTGCAAATGTCGGAAAAACACCTCCGGCAAGCGTGGGGATTTTAAGTGACCCGGTTTTCTGCAGAAGGCTCAAACCGATGGGGTACATGTCTTCAGTTACAGAAATGGCCATAAGATCCGGCTGATAATTCCTGACACAGTCTTCAAATGCCTTAAAAACATCCTCTTCAATAAAGGAGACCTTCAATTTAGTGTCATCAAAAGGTCTGACATTAAGGTTTTGTTCCTTGAGTTTGTCACTGTCAAATGTAGTATTTTCCGGATTTGGATAATCTGTCGAATCAAATAACCGGACTTCATATCCCTCTTTTCGGAGAATCGCAGTGAAGAGTGCGATTGCAGGAGGAAGCATGTTCATCCCACGAATATTTGGGTATATGAGAAGTACTTTCATATTTTTACACCCTCTTGTGAATTGCCTTACAGCACAATGAATCTCCAGTACCTGTTTCAGAAAGGATTTCCAGAAACTGTTGGTTGGCTCCCTTGAAAAGTTGATTCATCCACGTTTCAAATTCCGAGTCTCCCGCAAATAATGTTGATGAGTTGGTGGCATCGACAAAAGTTTTCTGAGGGGTTCCGCAGAAATACCAGTGAAGAAAATTTACGAGTGTATACTGATGACGGCAGGAGATCTCCGCTGTAAAACCAGTTTTTTGAAGCATATTTGTGAGTGTATCGGCAGTAAAATAAAAATTATGTGCTTTATGCCAAAAGAATGTATTAAATTTTTTCCGGTTTTCTTCAGGAATATAGTAATTAAGAGCTTCCCTACGGTTGGGAACTTCAATATAGAGGATCCCATCATCCTTGAGAAGCCGTTTCATGGTAATTAACGTTTCATAGGGATTTAGGAGGTGATCCAATGTCATAATACAGAAGATCAGATCAAATGATTTGTCCGGGAAATTAATCCGGTTCACATCTTCTGCAAAAGCAGGTATCCCAAGATCGTTTTTAATAAACCCGACAAATTCTTCATTCAATTCAATGCCGGTGACTTCTTTTACATAGGGTTTTACCAAATATAACAACTCACCGGTCCCGCAACCGATATCCAGAACCTTCTTATTGTCTGCAAGATACGGGCGGATACGCTCAAAAACCTGCTCAAATGCTTTTATACTGTCGTTAAAATGTTCCTGTGGGCTTTGGATCTCACCCTCACGGAGAGAATTTGTCCTCTGATAATCCAAATTGTAATAATTCTTGAGGTCACTTTCTGTCTGTTGAATATCCTGAAGTACTAATCCACAGGTATCACACTGGAGAATAGTACCAGGGCCTTCACGTATCTCAGTTGCAATAACGTGAAACCGGTTCCCTTTACATAATTCACAGGTCTGCATTGGGTCCACTTCATTTACTTTTGGTTGAGCATTTGCTTAATCTCATAAAGAACTTTGGTCTCGTAAGGAATAGGTGCCGTCCCAAGTCTCACCCATTCATGGAGATGTGCTTCTTCAAAGGGCCTCCGGATCAGAATGCCCTGTTTTTCAAGATTGTCTTTAATCTTGGTAACCGGTACATGTTTTCCCAGTCGAGCTGCAATGAAATTACAAACACTGTCACTGACTTCAATCCCCATTTCAGTTAGGCCAGTTCTCAGGAAATCCATGTCTTTTTGAGTCTCTGCGAGAAATCCCTCAATCTCTGCAGGATTATCCAGAAGTTCATTCATAGCAAGAATAGCAAAAGCGGTTAGCTCATGCATTGGTTTCACTTTAAAAATATTTTCGATATTTTCTCTCCGTGAAACAAGATAACCCCCGCGAGCCCCGGCAAGTCCAAACGCTTTGGAAAAGGATCTGACAACGATAAGATTTTCGTATTTATCAAGCATGTCAATCGCGGTAATTTTGTTGAATAAATAATATGCTTCATCAACAACGCAAAGAACGTTTTCATCTTCGCATTTTTTGATAAATTCCTCAAGTTTTTTCTTTGGAGGGGCAGTCCCGATGAATCCGTTTGGATTTTCCATTACCGCCATCTTGAGGGTTTTATCAACCGATTCTATGTATCCATCATAATCGAAAACCAGATCCGCTTCAAAAAATTGGAATTCAGTTTCGGCCCCAAAGATCTTTGCATATACGGGAAACATTGCATACCCGGGTCGATGAAGCAGTATTTTGTCACCGGGGGAAATATATGTCTCAAATATTGATTTTATACTAAGATCCGACCCCGTATGAAAGAGAATATGATCTTGTGGCTGACGCAAATATCGAGCCATTTTTTCATAAAGGGGGATAGGTTCCGGATAGGTCATTAAAAAATCGCTGTCAATCTGATCCCGTATTTTTTTAACAAATGCTTCAGAGAACGGATGTGTCCGTTCGTTTCGATCCATTCTTACTTTGTGATAGCGTGAAGGTCCTGAATCCCGGGTCCTCTGAACCTGTTCTAAAAGTGTTTTTGGGCGTATCATGTTAATCACCGTCGAAATATACGTTTTTCACGAAACTGACCGAAGAAGCAATGGTTTTTTCGACATTCCCTTCATTTCTTTTCATCTCAATCGAAATAAAACGGTTATATCTGCTCATACGGATTTTTCTGGATAAGGTTTCGTGATCACAATGTCCCAACCCGACAGGTTTGAGATCCGGTTCGCTAATGTGGATATGCTTTGCTATTGAGAACATATTTGTGAGATATGGTTCATCAGTTTCGTGCTCATCAAAGATCCCTTTTGTATCGATATGCAGTCCCAACCCTTCAGGATTACCTAATTCCTCAATAAACGAATGTGCATCATGCACAGTGTTTATAAAATCTGTTTCCGCTCTGCCGAGAGGTTCGATACAAAAGAAAACGCTCCGTTCTTCAGCCTTTTTACCGAGTTGCCTGAAAAACTCCAATGCAATCGAGCGGGATTTTTCTTTTGGCATAGATCCCGCGTTCCGGTTTCGCGGTGATCCAAATACAAGAACCTCCCCCCCAATATCATGACAAATATCCATCAGTCCTGTTAAAAGAAAGAGCATTTCATTCCGTTTTTTTTCATCTCCAAAAAGAACCAGGTCCGGTCTGCTATAAAGGAGCGCTTGGAAACCTGTCAGGACCAGGTCATTTTCAATTAATAAATTCCGTAAGTCTGCCCGCTCCTTTTTTGAAGATTTCAGCGGATCCGGCCACACCATACTCAAAGCAAGTTCAATGCCAGAACATCCCAAGCCAGCAATAAACGGGGCGAATTCGTTAATACGACCGTTGTACCATGCAACATTAGATACGGCAAGTTTCATTTTGAGATTACCTTTTGGGGATCTCCAATCAGTTTTTCATCACAATTCAATGAATGTAATTCGTTTGTCTGATAACATAGCAAACTCGTTTTGAGGTGGGAACTATTGACATCCAAAGTATATACAATTAGTTTTTCCGTAGGTAAATACGATATATTTGACAATAAATTTTTACCTGGTACCCATATGACGAAAGTTGCAATAGTTATTCTTGATTTCGATGGCGTCATTCTTGAATCTGTATCAGTGAAAACGGATGCATTTCGTAAGCTCTTTTCTTTTTCACCCCAACATGTTGATGTGATAGTTCGGTTCCATCTCGATAACGGGGGCATATCCCGTTTTGACAAGTTCCGCCATATTTTCAGAGTTATCCTCAATGAGGAACTATCCGATGAAAAATTCCAGAACTTGTCGGATAAATTTTCAATGCTTGTCGAGGACGCTGTTGTACTTGCCCCTTTCGTTGCAGGTGTATCCAGGTTTCTTGAATCAACAGCCAAAAGATACCCGTTGTATATCGTTTCAGCAACCCCGGAAGAGGAGCTAAAGCGAATTGTGCATAACAAAGGGATTTCACATTATTTTGCCGGAGTTTTTGGATCTCCGGCAAAAAAGGTCACCCATATCCAAGGCATAATTGCAAAGAATCATCTCAAGAAAAGTGAAGTTATCTTTGTTGGTGATGCGGTCAATGACCTTGTCGCAGCACAAGACTGTGGCATCAGGTTCATAGGCCGGGTAAAACCGGGTGATACCAATATCTTTGAAAAACGAGCCGGGGTCGAACATATTATCGCTGATTTTGATGATCTGTTCCGGTATCTGGAGGATCGGAAATGACATTCTTGATTTCCTACCCGTTGTCATTACAATCACCTCTTTACCCGGGAACTCCGCCGTTCTCATGTCAGAATGTAAAATCTCTTACAAAGGGAGATAGAGCCAATACCTCTCTCCTCATCCTTTCGAGTCATAGCGGGTCACACATTGATGCTCCCCGTCATTTCTGCACGGGAGGAAAAACAACAAAAGAGATCCTTGGGACGCAACTTGATCTTTCTCCGGTATACTGCATCGATGTTGCTGTAGGGAAAGATACCCCAATCCGGATATCCGATGTCCAATCCATTATCGGGGAAATCCCCGATGCACAAGGACTTCTCATCCGGACCGGGATGTTCAGGTTTCGGACAACGGACCCGGAAAAGTATTGTTCAGGTCATCCCTGGGTCCACCCGGAACTGCCGGAATATCTAAAATGTTCTTGCCCAAAACTCCAGTTGTTCGGGACAGATACCATTTCCATCTCAAATCCCCTTTACCGTGATGATGGCAGAGTCTGTCACCGTGCTTTTCTCTGTGGGGACTCCCCGGTAATGCTTGCAGAAGATCTCGATTTATCAGATCCTTCGCTGACATCTGCTCCGCTCGAAGTTGTGATACATCCCTTGATTGTGGATGATCTGGATGGAGTTCCCGTATTAGCATTTGCCAAATTCGTTGCGGGTAGACCCAGGGGCGGGTTCCAAACAACGATGAGAGAATTATGATCCTCCTCCTCATCGCCGACGGCCGCAGCATCCACACCCAGCGCTGGGCAGAGTATTTCGCAAAACGGGGGCACGAGGTTCACCTAATCACCTACGATACGGCAGATCGCTCTATTCCCGGAGTTGCTGAATATGTCATCACCTCCCCTTGGAAGAATCTCTATCTCTCGTTCATCCCCCGACACCTAGAGATAAAGCGGATAGTGAAAATGGTCAAGCCTGATCTCATCCACGCCCACTTCATCGCAAAGTACGGGTTTCACCTGCCGGGCCTGAGACCCAACCCGTCAATTGTATCTGCATGGGGCGATGATGTTCTTATCCTCCCGAAAAAGAGCCGCCTTATTACGTATTACACAAAGAAAGTACTGGATTCCGTAGACCTCACCTATGCGGTATCGCATAACATCAGGAACCATATCATTCAGGATTTTTCCGTACCCGAATGCAAGGTCCGGTATCTCCCGTTTGGTATCGATACCGATCTCTTCTCGCCACAATCTGATGTAGGGATAAAAAATAACCAGACAATTGAAATATTCTCGAACCGGGGTTACTTCCCAGTCTATGATAACGATACACTCGTGAGAGGATTTGCCCTCGCGTATGCAAAAAATCCCACACTCCGACTCACTCTCAAAGGGGATGGCCCACTGGAACAGTCCGTCCGGGATCTCGTTGCATCCTCGGGATTATCTGAAGTAATCACGTTCAAGAAAAAAACTGCCTATTCTGAAGTACCAGACGACTACCGGTGTGTCCAAATCTTCCTCATAACCTCAATCTCCGATGGTACACCTGTTTCCCTTCTCGAAGCAATGGCAAGCGGCCTTCCCTGCATCGCAACAAATGTTGGCGGCATTCCGGAATGGATTGAAAATAAAAAGACCGGAATCCTCATCCCTCCAAAATCGCCGGAACAGGTCGCTGAAGCAATCCTCCTTCTCGCTGCAGACCCCGCCCTCCGGTCCCGTATGGGATCCGCTGCACGCGAAGTTGTCCTAAAGAACGGCCAGTGGAACACCCTGATGGCACAGGCAGAGAAAGATTATCTGGCACTCATCGAAACATATAGACAGGACAGATCATGAATTGGCAGGACAAACAGGTGCTGGTGACCGGTGCCGGAGGTTTTATCGGCAGCCACCTTGTCGATGAGTTACTCAGTAAAGGTGCGAAAGTCACCGCGTTCGTGCATTATAATGCCCGAAACGACTGGGGCATGCTTGAAGGGCGATATAACGATAAAACCCCAAACCTTACCGTCATCGCCGGTGATGTCACCGATTCCCTGTTTGTGAAAAAAGCCGCTGCAAAAAAAGAGTACGTATTCCATCTCGCCGCACTCATCGGCATCCCGTATTCCTATGTGGCACCAGAGTCTTACATCAACACGAACATTAAAGGCACCCTCAATATCATGCAGGCCTGTCTTGACGCAGGAGTAGACCGCGTGGTGCACACATCAACCAGCGAAGTATACGGAACTGCGCAATACACACCTATAGATGAGATGCATCCCCTCCAAGGACAGTCACCGTACTCGGCAAGCAAAATCGGTGCAGACAAAATTGCAGAATCATTTTACTGCTCATTTGAACTTCCGGTGACGACGATCCGCCCGTTTAATACGTTTGGACCCCGCCAGTCTACCCGGGCGGTTATCCCGACAATCATAACTCAGGCGCTCACGTCTAATTCTATCAAGCTCGGATCCCTTACCCCAATCCGTGATCTGACCTATGTTGCAGACACAGTCCAGGGATTCATAAAATTTGCCGAGAGCGAAAAAACGATTGGAAAAACCGTCAACACCGGTTCCGGGCGGGGAGTGACTATTGGGGATCTTGCCAATATTATCATCAGACAAGTGAACCCGGATGCCACAATTACCCGCGAGCAGGAACGCATCCGCCCGGATAAGAGCGAAGTCATGCAACTCCTCTGTGACAACCGATCTGCAAAGGCTCTTGCAAGCTGGGAACCTCAGTATTCACTTGAAGACGGACTATCCCTTACGATCGACTGGATGAAAGAGCATATTTCATCCTACAAGACGGGACTCTATACAGTATAGGAGGTATTCATGCAGGCAATTATTCTCGCGGGGGGAAAGGGACGAAGGCTGATGCCGTATACCACGGTACTTCCCAAACCCCTAATGCCAATTGGCGATTACCCGATTATCGAAGTAATACTCAGGCAACTCAAACGATGTGGTTTTACCAAGATTTCCATCTCAACCGGATATCTTCATGAGTTGATTCACGCGTACCTGGACAGTAACAAAACGCTGGGACTTAAAATTGAATATTCGCACGAAGAGACCCCGCTGGGTACGATCGGCCCGCTTCGTCTTATCGAAAATCTCGAGGATACTTTTCTTGTGATGAACGGAGATATCCTCACCGATCTCGACTATCGAAAGCTCATTGAATCACATAAACAACGGGAAGCCATCGCTACTGTTGCCACATACCAAAGGGATACAAATATTGATTTCGGGGTTCTTGAGCAGAATTCCGATCACAGGATTGTCGCGTTCCGGGAAAAACCAACTTATCATTTCAACGTCAGCATGGGAGTGTATGTTTTTTCCAAAAAAATTCTCAACTATGTTCCCGCTGATATACCCTTCGGATTTGATCAGCTGATGCATGCGCTGATTGCAAAAAATGCGGAAGTGTACAGTTATCCCCATGATAGTTACTGGCTCGATATCGGCAGACCGGATGATTATGCACGTTCAATTGAAGAATTTGAACGGTATAAAGATCGATTCCTCCCATGAAGGTTCTCATCACCGGTGCTTCCGGGTTTACCGGGATCCATATGATCGAGTTCCTGTCCACACAACAGGATATCAAGATTACCAGCATTGCAAGAAAAATACCTGCACATTATGCCAGTGCTCAAAATATATCCTGGGTAGAGGGAGATATTATCAATCCAGACAAGATTGTTGAAACAATTTCTGCTATCGAACCGGATGCGGTTATACATCTCGCCGGCCTGAACCGGGGTTCTCTCGAGGAATTACACAAGACAAATGTAACAGGCACACAAAATATTCTCGATGCTACGCTCAGGATAAACCCGGATTGTCCTATTCTTGTGATCAGTTCTTCTGCGGCTTACGGCTACGCAGGAAACACCCCGATCGCTGAAACCCGGATTTTGAAACCTCTATCAGAGTACGGGGTCAGCAAGGCAGCTCAAGAAACACTGTGCCAGAGGTATCATGAAACCCATGGTTGTCATGTCGCAGTAGCGCGACCTTTTAATCTGGTTGGCCCTTACCAGCCCGATTCTTTTGTGTGCGGCAGAATTGTTCAGCAGGTAATCGAAATTGAACAAGGGAAAAGAACAGGCCTTGATCTTCTTGAGATAAAGTCATGCCGGGATTTTATCGATGTGAGAGATGTTGTAAAAGCCTACTGGCTGCTGGTTACCCATACAAAATTCAAGGAGGAATGCGCAGGAAAAGCATTCAATATCGGTTCCGGGAAATCATCTCCTATTTCCACCATAATCCATCTCTTACAGGAAATTACCGGAAAACAATACCAACTGCATCTCCCGTCATCTTCACCTCCAATAATCATCCCTTCACAAATGAGTGACAATGCCCGTATTCATCGCATCACTGGCTGGAATCCTCACATATCTTTGAAGGAGTCCTTGTCAGACATGCTGGATGCAGGAAGAAAATATATACCCATCTGAAAAATAATTTCACGTAAGCATCAGCGGATAGTCCATAACATACGTGAATAATTTCCCGAATAATAAGACTGCACCCGTCATGATTGACTAGAATCACCATTGATTATTTGCCCAATTTTTTTGAAATATTCCTGAAAAAATCAGATTATCCCCATCTCACTCAGCCTATCCGGCAAATACTTCTTCGTCACAAAGTCCAGCCCCCGCGCCGCAAATGCCTGCTGTTCAGACTTCAGCCCCAGGCTGATCTGCAAATTAATCTGCTTCTTCCAGTACTCCGATGCAAACCGGGGATCCGTCAGCTCCGCGTGCAGCGCCTCAACATCTTTATCCGATA
>Ga0074195_1002618_pt1 | contig 19416 bp, 18 predicted proteins | sample EPASupsiteHSE623_FD_64525 | JGI IMG/M metagenome (GOLD analysis project Ga0074195, IMG submission 64525) | Bioremediated contaminated groundwater from EPA Superfund site, New Mexico - Sample HSE6-23 | ecosystem: Environmental > Aquatic > Deep subsurface > Groundwater > Contaminated ...
TATGCAGGAAGCCGAAGTAGGAGAAGACGAGGTGAGACGCGATGAAGACAGTCGACATCAGGGCCGTGTACAGGAGGACTGATAACAGCGATCTATTCTGAGGGTCTTTCCAGAGGTCTTTGAGCTGCACAGCCCCAAGAATGTGTCAGGACGTATAAGCCTGTCGAAAGGATTTTCGGCATCTGTCTTGGATCAATGAGCAGAAAAAATTTCAGAGAAAGCACATTGAACGCTCGGATTCGGTAGTAACTGCAGCCATGGCGCAGTACATTCTGGTTGATGAAGGATGTAGTATCAGCTGGAACACTATAGGTAGTCGGACGGAGAATGTAGAGGAAATAGAGTGCTGGATCACGAAACCGTTCTTGTTGTTGGCATTTGGGTTCGTGTTGATCGTCGCCTACAGGTTGGTAGGAGCCGCTATTGCCACAGCTTGACGCAAGCCTATAGAAAATAATAAAAAAGATTAGATTGCTATGGCCTTCGGCCCTAACAATCTATGCCTTCACAAGGTGCGTTTTCCTGCTCAGGTACGGGGCTCTCGTGGAACTTGAGCAGCTTCTCTGCCTCGAACTGACCTGTGAACATCTCATGGGCCTTGATGTCCTTGTAGAATATCTTGTGCCACTTTGCATCGGTTCCCCATGTGCCGTTGAAGGTGTTCTTTGTATCGACGCCTATCAGGTGGGACGGTACGTAGACGCCTCCCAAGCTCATGAGATCGTCGACAAGCTCTGTTTCCCTTCCAGCGTTCCTCAGTTCAGTAACAAGCTCCTCAGGGGTCAAGCCATCTGGATTGTATGGCGTTGTCGATGCGAAGAAAGACGTCTGCTCCTTCTCCATCTCGTTTACTGCATACATCTCCTGTACCTCTGCGCCAATGCCTCCGTAGAACGCCTTTGAGTGCAGGTACTTGCCTCCTACTAGGGGCGTTTCTCCCGCGTAGGTGAGCTTGGTGTTCTCGAAGAGGTTTAAACCTGACTCATTGCCGCCGTTGACTGACGATACATTTCTCCTGAGCTTATCTGCATTCTGTGAGTAGGCATGCTCCTGGTCGAGCTCAAGGTCGCCGTCGCCTGACATGACGTTGTAGTACTCAAGAGCGAGCCTCTTATCGATGACTGAAGTGCTGACATCGATTACTCCCGTTCCAGATACCTTCTGGTTTTCGCAGAACTGTTCATATTGCACAGGCGGTATAAGCGGTGGTGTCGCCAGTGCCGTGCTGCAGCATCCGACAAGGACTGCTGCTATTAATGCTGCTACTGCTACTCCCTTCATTCTTTTTCCCCCAAATTTCCAGGTAATACGGAGGTTGCCCAAAATCACTGACCCATCGAGCATGGGGATGAGAGCCAACCCCTTTGAGGGATGGCCCTCATCTGCATTTCAGGATTACCTCCATAAATTTTTTAAGCCATTTCATACCAGGATAGGTAGGTTAAGCTCTGTAACAAATCTGTGACATCTATATTATATAAATTTATCTGTTAATTACAAGAAGACTGTAGAATTGTCCAATCTCATTTCAGACTGCATTGTTCCTCAAGCATTAGAGCTATTCAGTGATCAGCATTTTTCCATATTGCTGTTTTATAGAAATAGAATAATGAAAATATTTGCCCGCATTATTTTCTGATAGATATCTAAGGTTGCGTATTTTTCCATAGAACAGCAGAAAGCAAGCCAAAAAATTTTGGAGAACGTCCCGCCATTATCGGACTTCAGCCGCAGTACTTGCACCCCGGCACAGTCTCAGCGTTCTCCAAATAGAGCACCTGGCTTCGGCTGCCATAGCGGAAGACTGTCACGCCCTTGCACCCCAGGTCATAGGCCAGATTGTAGACCTTCAGCACGTCCCCGGCTGTAGCGCTCTGTGGCATGTTCACAGTCTTGGAGACGCCGTTATCGGTATATTTCTGGAAGGCAGCCTGCACGCGCACGTGCTGCTCTGGCGGGATATCCAGGGCAGTGACGAAGATCTCCTTTATGTCTGCAGGTACTCCTGAGATATCCTGCACAGACCCTTTCTTTGCCACCTCTGTCATCAGCTCCTGGCTGTAGATGCCTCTCTCCTTTGCAGCCTTCTCAAAGAGCGGCGAGACCTCAAGAAGCCTCGCTCCCTCAAGGACGTGACGCACGAAGCTGATAGCGAAAAGTGGTTCGATTCCGCTGCTCGTGCCAGCGATTATGCTGATAGTGCCCGTTGGCGCTACGGTTGTGACTGTTGAGTTCCTCATGGCGTCCCAGCCTTTAAGCTTGGACTGCTCGAAGACTGGGAAGGACCCGCGCTCTTCTCCTAAGCGGGCCGACTCCTCGCGGCCCTTCCTGGAGATGAAGCTCATTGTCTCCTCTGCTACACTTATCGCATCCGCAGAGTTGTATGAGACGTTCATCTCGATTAGCATCTCCGCGAAGCCCATCACTCCGAGGCCGATCTTGCGGTTGCGGCGCGTCTCCTCCTCGATCTGTTTTAGCGGAAACCTGTTCACGTCTATGACATTATCCAGGAAGCGGACTCCTAACACAACCAGCTCTCCAAGCCTGTCCCACTGCAGCTCTCCCCTCTCCACCAGCCGGGACAGATTTATGGAGCCCAGGTTGCAGGACTCGTAGGGCAGAAGAGGCTGCTCGCCACAGGGGTTGGTGGATTCGATCACTCCCGGAAGGGGATGCAAGGCGTTGATCCTGTCAATGAATATCATCCCAGGGTCCCCGCCACGCCAGGCAGAGGTAGCTATGAGGGTCATCAGCTCGGATGCGTCCAGGCTTCCTGTGACCTCGCCGTTTCTGGGATTGATCAGCTTGACCTCTCCACCCTGGCGGGAGTGCTGCATGAACTCGTCTGTCGCAGCCACTGAAACATTGAAGTTCTCCAGAAATCCCGGCTTCTCCTTGGCCTCTATGAACTCGAGTATGTCGGGATGATCTATACGAAGAACGCCCATGTTCGCACCGCGGCGACGCCCTCCCTGCTTGATCACATTCGTGGCCGCATCGAATATGCTCATGAAAGATACAGGGCCGCTGGCGATTCCCCCTGTGGTCTTGACCACATCGTTCTTTGGCCGGAGCCGGGAGAAGGAAAATCCAGTGCCCCCGCCGCTCTGGTGGATTAGGGCCATGTACTTCAGAGTGTCGAATATGCCTTCCAAAGAGTCCTCCACCGGCAGTACGAAGCAGGCCGATAGCTGTCCCAGCTCCAGGCCGGCGTTCATGAGCGTGGGTGAGTTCGGCAGGAAAAGGAGGTCTCTCATCATACCCCGGAACTTCTGGTGGTAGACATCAGCATCTTTACCGTAGAGGCTTTCAGCTTTGGAAATATGCAGAGCTACTCTGTCGAACATCTCGCCTGGAGTCTCACAGACATCGCCCCTTTCGTTCCGCCGAAGGTATCTCTTCTTGAGCACCTCTACGGCGTTCACTGAAAGCTTCAGGTCGTCTTTTATTCCTAAGTAGGCCTTGGCAGCCCGAATCTCGCTTCGCTTCTGGCGGTAGATGATGTAGGCCTTGGCCACATCCGCATGGCCTGCATCTATCAGCACCCTCTCTACTATATCCTGTATGTCTTCGACACCAGGAATGGCCGAGGGAAACTTCTCCTCTGCAATCTTCACCACGCGCCCGGCCAGTTCCGAAGACGTCTTTGCATCATCTCTTCCTACTGCTTTGAAGGCCTTCCCAATGGCAGCAGCGATCTTTCCCTGCTGAAAATCAACTATCCTGCCATCTCTCTTCCTTATGCTGATCATCCCGACGCCCCAATATATATGCGTCCATAATCGATATAAACATACATGTCAAAATAAGAGAAGTTCGCTCTCACGAGGTTTTATTGATGAAGATAGCAATCTCAGGAAAAGGCGGCGTAGGCAAAACAACTCTGGCCGGAACTTTGGCCAGGCTCTTTGCCCGTGACGGCTACAATGTTCTGGCTGTGGACGTCGATCCCAGCATGAACCTGGGCTCGGCCCTGGGAATAAAACAGCTTCCAAGGCCAGTCACTGAGCACAAAGACCTGGTGCAGGAGAGGGCCGGCATGCCCATGGGAATGTTCAAGATGAACCCCAGGGTGGACGATGTTGTCCAGATATGCGGCTGCACCGGGCCTGACAACGTAAAGCTGGTCGTCATGGGGACCATAGACTCAGGAGGATCGGGCTGCATGTGCCCTGCCAACGCCTTCGTCAAGGCCCTCATCAGGCATGTGATCACAAGGGAGAAGGACCTGGTCATACTGGACATGGAGGCAGGCATCGAGCACCTGGGGAGGGCCACTGCCCGTGGAGTGGATGCCATGATCGCAGTGGTTGAGCCCGGCATGAGGTCGATAGAGACTGTGGAGAGGATAATGCAGCTCGGTAGGGAGATTGGCATCAACAGGTACTTCGCAGTCATCAACAAGGCTGATGATCCCGGCCCCGTGGCAGAGAAGCTGGCTTCAATGGGCATACCTGTCCTGGGGACTATTCCCTATGACAAATGCCTGATGGAAGCAGACCTGGCAGGCAAGCCGCCAATAGATGCTGGCTGCCCGGCAGTGGATGCTATTGGGGGTATCAAAAACAAGCTGGAGGAGATGTTCGGCGAAGAGGCCAAAAAGAACGCTTCGAAGGCGGGCTAAAGCTTCAGCTGGCCTGCCTTCAGTCCCTCTTTTACTATGGATCCTATGACTTTTGAGCCAGGCCCCATAATCCTGCAAGCTTTTTCTGCATCTGCCTCGGGCACGACTATTACGAACCCCATCCCCATATTGAAAGTCCTGTACATCTCAGCGTCTTCGACGCCACCCTGCTCCTGCAGGAACCGAAAGATCGGCTGGGGTTCCAAGGGATCGGTGATCTCGAATCCCAAAGACGTAATCCTGCGAAGCTTAAGGAGGCCCGATCCAGTTATGTGCGCCAGGCCGTGCACGTCGCATTCCTTTATCAGCTCGATGATCTCTGCGTAGATCCTGGTGGGCGTCAGAAGCTCTTCACCGATGGTCTTTTTTCCGCCGGGCATCTTGTCGTTGTAGGTATATTTCGATTCGGCCACTATGCGGCGGGCCAGGGTGTAGCCGTTGCTGTGCAGTCCGTCGCTCGGGACTCCTACCAGGACATCCCCTATCCGGACCTTCTCGCCCGTCACGACCTTGTCCTTATCGACGACTCCAATGGCCGTTCCTGCCAGGTCGAAGCCCTTTATTATCTCAGGAAGAGATGCAGTCTCTCCTCCGACGATCGTCATGTTGGACAGCTCAGCTCCGCGACGAAGTCCGATGGCGATTTGCGCCGCCCGCTCAGGGTCCACTTTTTCCACAGCCAGGTAGTCCACGAAGGCGATAGGCTCGGCCCCTATGGCGTACAGATCGTTCACGTTCATTGCGATGCAGTCTATGCCAACAGTGTCCCATTTTTTAATGGCGTTGGCTATGAGGACCTTGGATCCCACGCCGTCGGTGGTCATGGCCAGGGCGAAGCTTCCCATATCCAGAAGGCCAGCATAGTGACCGATCTCCGTCATGGGCGCGCCAAACCCTTTTCGCCTCGTTGTGAGCACTGCCTTCATGGCGTCGATGGACCTGTTCTCTGCATGGATGTCCACGCCAGATTCCGCGTAGGTCAGACGCCTCATGCCTCGCCCCCGAGGCCGAACTCGCTGTGAAGCTCCTGCACGGCGCGCTCGCCGTCCTTGCTGCTGACAACGAACGAGATGTTGTGCTCGCTTGAACCCTGGCTGATCACTATCACATTTATCCTGGCCTGGCCCATGGCCTTGAAGACCCTGGCAGCCACGCCCGGAGTTCCTGCCATACCTGCTCCAACGACTGCCACCGCGCATACGTCGCGGTTGTGGGAGATATCCTTGACAAGGTCTCTGGGAAACTCGGATCTTATGGCCTCTTCAGCCTTCTCAAGCTGCTTCTCCTCGATGATCATTGAGATGTTGGCCTCGGATGAACCCTGGCTGATCATAACGATGTTTATGCCAGCGTTGGCCAAGGCTGTGAAAGCCCGAGCGGCAACACCTGGTGTGCCTATCATGCCTGCGCCTGAGATGTTGAGCAGTGCAACGTTCTTGTGCAGGGTTACTGCCTTTATGACGCCCTCCTTCTGCACATCGCCCTGCACGATCTGAGTGCCGGGCAGGTCGGGGTCGAAGGTGCACTTCACCCTTACAGGAACTCCCTTTTTAATGGCAGGCTCAATGGCCCTCGGGTGCAGCACTTTAGCGCCGAAGTATGACAGCTCCATTGCCTCCCTGTAGGATATGGAAGGAATCGGCTTGGCTACAGGAACTATCTTGGGGTCTGTCGTCATCACGCCTGATGTCTCCTTCCAGAACCAAATCTCATCGGCATCAATTGCCGCGCCGATAAGCGAAGCCGAAAGATCTGAGCCGCCTCTGCCTAGGGTAGTAATAGTGCCCTTCTCGTCCCTGGCTATGAAACCGGTGACCACAGGAACGCCCTTAAGCGGCAGGAGCCTCTGAGGAATCTGGCCATAGGTCTTCTCCAGCGGCCTGGAGTCGCCGTAGTTGCTGTCAGTAGTGATTCCGGCCTCTGATCCCGTGTAGGCCCTGGACTCAATTCCCATGTCCCTTAAAACGCCTGAAAGTATTGGCGCTGCCAGCTGCTCGCCGTAGCTTGAAATATAGTCCAGGGAGCGGGGCGTCAGCTCTCCTAAATAACAGATGCCTATGTAGGCCTTCTCCAGCTCGGAGAGCTTCCTGGCCACAGCCTCCTTGACCTCTGCTGCAATCTTGGGGTCGGTGATTGCCTCATCTATTGCCAAGGTGTGCCGCAGGGTCAGCTTCTCCATAAAGGATGTTACATCAGAGACGTTTCCTTCCTTTGCAGCCTTCCTGGCACAATCCAGAAGGCCGTCCGTGACTCCCTGCAGAGCAGAGGTGACAAGGACGATCTCGTTGTCGCCGTTGAAGTGTTTGACCAGATCGCCCACATGCCTTAGCCTCTGGCCGTCGGCCACAGAAACTCCACCAAACTTCATTACCAAGCGCGCCATCGTGAAAACCTTTGCATTGCTTTTATCTCATCGATTTAAGCTTTATCCATACGGCCGAAGGCTTATATAGATTGAATTCGAGGAATCTGAGTCCTAATTTGGAATTATACCTTTATCTTAAACTTCGCGAGGCGTATTATGGGCAAGAGGAAGAAGATAGCTGAACGTGTTACGACACTGATGGATAAGCCTGAGAAGATCAGAAACATTGGAATAGTAGCACATATCGATCACGGCAAGACAACCCTTTCCGATAACCTGCTGGGAGGCGCAGGCATGATCTCCATGGACCTGGCCGGAAAGCAGCTCTTTATGGATTTCGATCCTCTGGAGCAGGCCAGAGGCATTACCATCGATGCCGCCAACGTATCCATGGTGCACGAGGTCGATGGCGAAGAGTATCTGATCAACATGATCGACACTCCGGGCCACGTGGATTTCGGAGGCGACGTCACCAGGGCCATGCGTGCCGTAGACGGAGCAGTAGTAGTAGTGGATGCAGTCGAAGGCGCCATGCCGCAGACTGAGACAGTGCTTCGGCAGGCACTACGCGAGGGTGTACGGCCCGTTCTGTTCGTCAACAAAGTCGACCGCATGATCAACGAGCTGAAGGTCGAGAAGAAGGACATGGCAGTCCGCCTGGGCAAGGTCATAGACAACATAAACAAGCTCATCCGAGGCATGAACGAGGAGAAGTACAAGGCAGGCTGGAAGGTAGATGCAGCAAACGGCAGCGTGGCCTTCGGCTCAGCTCTGTACAACTGGGCTATAAGCGTGCCCCAGATGAAGAAGACTGGGATCGGCTTTGAGCAGGTCTTCGATTACTGCCGGGCCGGCAACATGAAAGAGCTGGCTGAGAAGGTGCCTCTCTACAAGGCAGTGAACGATATGGTTGTCAGGTTCCTGCCAAGCCCAATCGAGGCCCAGAAGGAGCGCGTGAAGGTCATCTGGCACGGCGACTGGGGGAGCCCTGTCGGAAAGGCAATGGCTGCATGCGATCCCAACGGACCTGTGGCTTTCATGATCACCAAGGTCAAGATCGATCCCCATGCAGGCGAGGTGGCCACGGGCAGGCTCTTCTCGGGCACTCTAACGCGCGGCATGGAGCTGTACATCTCGGGTGTCGCCGATACCAACCGCATCCAGCAGACGGGAATTGTCATGGGCGCAGAACGCGTCGAGGTAGAGGCTGTTCCTGCAGGAAATATAGCGGCAGTGACTGGTCTAAGAGATGCCATCGTCGGCTCTACTGTATCTACCGAGTCGGGCATGACCACCTTCGAGCAGATAAAGCATGTCTCAGAGCCAGTCATGACAGTGGCCGTCGAAGCCAAGAACACCCGCGACCTGCCCAAGGTCGTGGAAGTCCTAAGACAGGTGGCCAAGGAAGACCCGACGCTGTCTATCACAATTAACGAGGAGACGGGCGAGCACCTCATGGCCGGCATGGGCGAGCTTCACCTGGACGTCACCGTCACAAGGCTCCAGCGCGACCGCGGCGTTGAGCTGAAGACATCGCCGCCAATAGTGGTCTACCGCGAGTCCATCACGGGCCGTGCTGGACCTGTAGAAGGGAAGTCTCCAAACCATCACAACAGGTTCTATATCGAGTTCGAGCCCTTGGAGCCAGGCGTGGCCGAGGCCTTAAGAGAGGGCCAGATCAACATGAAGATGGAGGAGATCGAGCGCAGGAAGATCCTCATGGATAAGGGCATGGACAAGGAGGAGGCCAGGAACATCGCAGGCTTCTATGGAACCAACATCCTGCTCAACATGACCAAAGGCATCCAGTATCTCAGGGAGACGATGGAGCTCATCCTTGAGGGCTTCGAAGAGGCACTGAAGAATGGACCCATATCCAGAGAGCCTGCACAGGGCATAAAAGCCAAACTCGTGGATGTCAAGCTGCATGAGGACGCAGTCCACCGCGGGCCCGCCCAGGTCATACCAGCTGTTCGACAGGCCGTTCAGGCGGGAGTTCTCATGGCCGAGCCTGCACTGCTGGAGCCCTTCCAGAACGTCTATATACAGGTGCCTCAGGATCAGATGGGTGGAGCTATGTCTGAGATCCAGGGGCGCAGGGGAATCATAGTGAGCATGGATACTGAAGGAGACATGATCATCCTCAAGTCCAAGATGCCTGTGGCCCAGATGTTCGGATTTGCCGGAGCCATTCGCTCCGCAACTGAAGGCAGAGCGCTATGGTCCTCGGAGTTCGCAGGATTTGAGCCCCTTCCAGCCAATCTGTTGCTTGAGACCGTAAAGCAGATCAGGACCAGGAAGGGCCTTAAGCCCGAGATGCCGAAACCCAGCGATTACCTGAAGGCGTAAGACCAGGCTTTCGCCTTCGAAAAGATTTAAACGCGAGAAAAAGAAATTAAAAGAAATTAAGGAAAAAATGGAACAGTGTTGGAGGAGATGAACTATGGCAGAGCAAAAGCCGCACCTCAACCTAGCATTCATTGGTCACGTTGACCACGGAAAGTCAACGCTAGTGGGAAGAACGATGTACGAGACGGGTGCTGTAGATCAGCATACCATCGACGAGTATAGAAAAGAAGCAGCATCCAAGGGCAAGGCCACTTTCGAGTTCGCCTGGGTCATGGACAGCCTGAAGGAAGAGCGCGAGAGGGGCGTTACAATCGATATCGCCCATCAGCGCTTCGACACAGCCAAGTACTACTTCACTGTAGTGGACTGCCCCGGACACAGAGATTTCGTCAAGAACATGATCACCGGGGCCAGCCAGGCAGACGCAGCAGTGCTGGTAGTAGCAGCGCCTGACGGCGTCATGGCTCAGACCAGGGAGCATGTGTTCCTGTCCAAGACTCTGGGCGTCAACCAGCTCATCATTGCCGTCAACAAGATGGATGCAACCACTCCACCTTACGACGAGAAGAGGTACAACGAGGTCAAGGAGGAGGTAGGTAAACTCCTGAGAATGGTCGCCTACAAGGTCGATGAAGTGCCATTCATACCTGTTTCCGCCTTCGAAGGAGACAACATCTTAAAGCTCAGCGATAAAACCAAGTGGTACAAAGGACCGACATTAATCGATGCCATGAATAACCTCAAGGTTCCCCAGAAGCCCACCAACCTTCCGCTGCGCGTGCCGGTGCAGGATGTCTATACTATCTCTGGTGTCGGCACTGTGCCTGTGGGCCGCGTCGAGACTGGCATCATGAAGAAGAACGATAAGATCATCTTCGAGCCCGCTGGAGCTGCTGGCGAGGTCAAGTCCATAGAGATGCATCACGAGGAGGTTCCAGAAGCCTACCCAGGCGACAACATCGGATGGAACGTGCGCGGCGTCTCCAAGAAGGACATTCGCAGGGGAGACGTTTGCGGACACCCTGAGAAGCCCCCAACTGTGGCCAAGGAGTTCAAGGCGCAGATCGTCGTGCTGCAGCACCCAAGCGCCATATCCGTGGGCTACACCCCAGTCTTCCACTGCCATACCGCCCAGATTGCCTGCACTATCACTCAGATCATGGCAAAGCTTGATCCCAGGACCGGAGCTGTCAAGGAGGAAAATCCTGCATTCATCAAGGCAGGAGATGCAGCTATCGTCATGGTCACGCCCTCAAAGCCCATGGTCATCGAGCCGGTAAAGGAGATCCCGCAGATGGGAAGATTCGCCATACGAGACATGGGAACAACAGTTGCGGCCGGCATGTGCATGACCGTGACGCCCCGTTAATCAATTTTTTTGGTGTTGAATCATGCAGAAGGCAAGAATTCGGCTCTCCGGCACTAACCCCCTGATGCTGGACGATATATGCAACCAGGTCAAGGGGATTGCCCAGAGAACGGGCGTGCACATGGCAGGACCCATACCCCTGCCGACGAAGAAGATGGTCGTTCCCTGTAGGAAGAGCCCTGACGGTGAGGGAACCGCCACCTGGGACCACTGGGAGATGAGGGTACATAAGCGCCTCATAGATCTGGATGCCGACGAGCGCGCTCTCAGGCAGCTCATGAGAATCCAGGTCCCAAAGAACGTGAACATCGAGATCGTGCTGGAAAGCTAAAATCGACTAGGTACGCGGCTTAATCTTCCATAGGAAGAGAGCCCGTTGCCTATATATTCCATAATTTTCCTATTGACACTCAAGTTCCTGATCAGGTCGATCTTTCAGGAACCCGCGTTTGGACTCGTAGTATAGTCTGGATAGAATAGAGGCCTCCGGAGCCTCGGACCCGGGTTCGAATCCCGGCGGGTCCGCTACAAATTTTTTAGGCCATGCCTCCTAAGATCGAAATGCATTAGGATCTTTTGTACAGTAGTCGGCGAAGCACATCTACATAAAAATTAGCTTTTTATACTTTGACCAGTCTGAATATAAGTGGGGAATTATTAATGAAACCAATATTGTTACTTCTGGCTTTGGGATTGCTCTGCACTCTCGGCGTTGCACAGCCTTATACACCGACAGGTACCCAGGCGGATGTGTCCACCGGGGCCACATATTCGTACTCAAGCGGGTATCCTTATGCATACTATGACTGGTTGAATCCTTATACGTACTATGGGTACCCGTACACGTATTACTACCCGTATACATATTACTATCACCCGTACACGTACTACTATTATCCGACATATTACAACTATTACCCATACTCGTACTATTACTACTGGTATCCGCCCGTGTACACTACCAGATATTATTACTATAGCTGGTACTGATCAGCCGTAACAAAGCTTTAAAGCAGTTCGAGGTCTAAGGCTTCCAAGGTCCATTCTATCGCCTACCGGGAAGATCTGGGCAAGCATTCGGCCTGCCCAGAAGCCCCCGTATATTGCAGCCTTCGGCATTCTCTTTAGGGCAGTGGCCCTGAGTTTTAGCGTCAGAAAGCGTCCTAAAAAATCCGGGCCTATCTCCTGCAATGATCACTCACCGCTGGGTCAACAAGAGCAACAGCTTTGCAGCATATTTTTGCAGAAAAAGTCTGGCCAAGAAAGACGTCGCTAAGATCTTATAACTAAGCAATAGAATGATACATAATAAAATAATTGTAGATCTCAGGTGAGACAATGAATCTCAAAACGCCCCAATCGCTAAAGACTGAGCACGAAGAGCTTCATGCAGAGCTGGAGACGGCTAAAAAATCGGGAGGAGCCACAGGAGAGGCTGCCAGGGGTGTGGACTGTGCGCTGCAGCCCCACTTCCAAAGGGAAGAAGAGTATGCTCTGCCGCCGCTGGGACTGCTGCCCTCCCTAGCCTCGGGCAATGTATCGCCGGATATGATGGCAGCCGTTGAGATGACGAGCACGCTACGGTCTTCCTTGGGCCAGATGCTTCAGGAGCATAAAGAGATCGCAGTGGCCCTTGGTGTTCTGACTGATGCTGCGAGGCAGGAGGGCAAGGAGGATGCTGTCCGCTTTGCAGAAAAGCTGATGCTGCATGCAAAGATGGAGGAAGAGGTTCTCTACCCGGCATCGGTATTGATCGGAGAGTATCTTAAGCTCAAGGAGATGCGAACTAAGTAGATCAGGTAAACGTCGCTTACATGAGCGCATCTGAGGCGCTGGAGCATTCGAGCTTGCCCGGCAAGTTTCGGGCAAGCCGTTCATCTGTCTTAGTAAGGTTTCTCCCTTGCTGTTTGCCTGATGGTCGGGTTTGTTATCCTGTGTTCTCTTCATTTAGAGTATACTTCTGGAAACGTTTGGCTCTTTATATGTTGGTCTCATGAGTATATCATAGGATTGCAGAGAACGCCAGCATATAATCGAGGGCTTGAGATGAAAACGGTCGAAGTAAAAGATGTCCAGAGCAAACCAAATCCTCATGGTGTAGACGCAAGAAGCATCAGCGACACTGAGAGCGCCCAGGTGATGCATATCACTCTCCAGCCTGGCGAGAGTCTGAAGAAGCACATCACTCCTGTAGATGTAGTATTTTATGTGCTCGAAGGCAGGGGAGTGGTCGAGATCGGGGACGAGCGAAAGGAGGTCGGAAAGGATACCCTGATCGAGAGCCCTGCCAGAATTCCCCACCGCTGGATGAACGAGAGTTCTGGCGTAGTGCGCATCCTTGTGGTGAAGACTCCCAGGCCAAAAGAGGCCACAAAGCTGCTGTGAATTAAAGTAGTAATATTTAATTCGATGGAGTATAGTCGATGTCTACTGAAGAGAATAAGGAAATAGTCCGCCGCTTCTTCGATCTGGGTCCATCTCAGGGAAACATGAGAGCTGCCAAAGAGCTGCTGGCCGAGAATTTCGTCCTGCATGTTCCACTGCCCGCAGCGCCGGGCATTCAGGGCATCAGCGATGTGATCACAGCATGCCGGGAAGCATTTGAGCACCTAAATGTCACTGTGGAAGACATGGTGGCAGAGGGCGACAAAGTGGCAGCTCGTTTCACAGCCCGCGGAGTTCATAAGGGTGCTTTCATGGGCCTTCCGGCAACAGGAAAGCCAATAATCGTGACAGGCATTGAGATATTCCGCATTGAGAACGGGAGGATAGCTGAGCTTTGGGGCGAGGCCAACCTGCTCGGGCTGATGGGGCAGCTGGGCATCTTGCCGGCGTTAGATAAGCAAGGCTAGACTGCGGGATATGATTTTCTTGGAATGATAGCCTGGTAATTTTGCTTGAAACCATCACAGCACGCACTCGCTGCAGTCCTGGCAGCCACACTCTATGTTTGAGATCTTCCACTTCAGCGCCCAGCGCTTCATGCCCTTGACGATGTCTATGATCTCAAGGCCGCTCTCCGTCAGTGTGTACTCGCTTTTCACTGGAAATGATGTGCCGTCCACCCTGTTCTCGACGAGGCATTCCTTCTCCAGCTCCTTTAGCCTTGCAGAAAGGACCTTTTGCGTGATGCCCGGAAGACAGCTCTTAAGCTCAGAGAAGCGCCTTGTATGATTGGTCCCTTTATAAAGCTCCAGTAAGATCAGCAGAGTCCATTTTCTTGCGATATACCTGACTGTCAGATTTACAGTGCATCCATCCTGCATGGTATACTTCCAGAAACGCTCTAGGCTATATACTTTGGTATCTTTAGTATACTACGTGGCAGGAGGATGCGCCTGCACAGGGGTAATAGTAGTATGATGCATCGCTGCATCCTTCTACAAACCCACCAAGCTGAGAATATATAAATGAAGGATCACATACACACTTTGGGAAAAATTGAGATCAGAGTGATTTGTTCAGGTCAATTCATAAAGAGGCATTGATATGGCTGCAAAAGAGAAACCCGATATGTTCTGCTACCAGTGCTCGCAGACCGCCAAAGGCACAGGTTGCATGCTGAAAGGAGTTTGTGGAAAAGACGCGACCGTCGCCAGATTGCAGGATAACCTGCTCTTTGTCATCAAAGGCATCAGCGCTTACCTGTACCACGCACGAGAGCTGGGCTATACTGATCCAGAGGTTGATGCCTTCATAGAGAGGGCGTTCTTCTCCACGCTCACAAATGTCAACTTCGATCCCCAGGAGTACCTGAGGCTCGCCATAGAGGCAGGCGAGATGAACATCAGGACAATGAAGCTCCTCAAAAAGGCGCATATAGAGACCTTCGGAGAGCCCCAGCCCACAAAGGTCAGGACTGGAACTGTGAAAGGCCACGGAATCCTTGTAACCGGCCACGACCTCTATATGCTTGACAAGCTGCTCCAGCAGGTCGAGGGCACAGATGTCTTCGTCTACACCCACTCAGAGATGCTTCCAGCCCATGGCTACCCTGGCCTTAAGAAGTACAAGAACCTGGCAGGGAACTTAGGGAAGGCCTGGTTTGATCAAAGACAGCTCTTCGCCGAGTATCCAATGGCAATTCTTGGAACATCGAACTGTTTCTTAATCCCTAGAGAAGAGTATAAAGACCGCATGTTCGCTGCAGGGCCGGTCTACATTCCTGGCGTGAAGCACAACGAAGGCTATGATTACTCTGAGGTAATTGAAAAAGCCCGCTCCCTGCCCAAGCTGCCGGACGAGCCAGGCGAGTACGAGCTCACGACTGGATTTTCCCTCTCAGCGTTGCTAGCCCATGCAGACAAGATCAAGCAGCTCGTGCAGGAAGGAAAGATCAAGAGGTTCTTTTTGGTGGGCGGCTGCGACGTGCCGACGAAGAGGTCAGACTATTACAGGGAGTTCGTGCAGAAGCTGCCGGGAGATACAGTGATCCTGACTCTGGCCTGCGGCAAGTACAGGTTCAACGATATCGATTTTGGCGATATCGAGGGCATCCCCCGCCTAATCGACCTGGGGCAGTGCAACGACGCAATAGTGGCCCTGGAGCTGGCACAGGCGCTGTCAGGCTTGTTCGGCATGGGCGTGAACGACCTGCCCCTGACGCTTGTCGTGAGCTGGATGGAGCAGAAGGCTGTGGCAATCATGTGGTCTCTGCTGGCGCTCGGCATCAAGGGAATTTACCTTGGGCCAACGGTCCCTGCATGGATAAACGAGGAGATGCTGAAAGTGCTGGTGGATAAGTATGACATCAGGCTGATTAGCACGCCGGATGAGGACATCAAGAAGATGATGGGTTGAAAGTACTAGTACAATGACAATTTAGAATTGCCTAGTACCCACTTTTCATAAGCCATCGCGAGGGAAGCGATCTGAACTTCAAGCTCAAGCCTTGCCTTCAGTAGATTAGAGCATATTTATCGAAAATAGATGTGCCGAAGAATAGGTATGCCTATGAGCATCTCTTGATTATCCAACGATGCGCGACGGGTATTCTACCAGCCTAACCTCCTCAATGATCGCAAGAAGGCCCAGCGAGCAGCGGTAGCATACCACTAGACAATACGCAAACAAAGGCGGGGCCGCTATCTCAGCTAATATTTTCTAGGGCCACCCCATGCCAGAGGATGGGGCTTTTGTAGCGATCTCTATCCTAATTAACTTAAATTAGACAAGCGCAAAGGCCACGAAATAGCATCGGGCAGTTATATTTTCCAGGAGATTTCAGTTTTCATAAATCATGTGAAAACGACTTGCTACTAATGATTCTCACGGGTGGCCAATGTTGGGGCTCTTAAACAGTTCTTAATGTCATAGAACCAAATCGGGAAGTGTTTATACAATGTGGTTATTACAGGCATTTAAAGCACTACTATAAGGAGGTAGAAGATTTGGAAGATTGGAAGGTAAAGATTTCAGTACTTTGGCTCTTTGCATCAGTTGCCTTTTTGGCTCACCAGATACTAGTGCTTATGGAGCCAGGTATAATAGCACAGCTAATGGCGGGAGAAGCAGAAGGTCAGAAAGTAGGACCTGAACTGATACTGTTCTTTGCAATCTTAATGTTGGTTCCGTTGGTGATGGCTTTCCTGTCTCTGACCTTGAAGGATTCGATGAATCGCTGGGTAAACATCATTGTGGGCGCAGTCTTTGCTGCCCTTTGGTTCGTTGGAGTAGTTGATGCGACACAGTCTGCATATTGGGGTGGAGCACTAATGACATTTTCAGCAGTTGTTGCTTCGGCACTGATTGTCTGGTATGCATGGAAGTCTAAACAGAAAGCTTGAGTCTTACCAACGAATCCCGAGTACTGACAAGAAAATCGAATGATATCACAGAACAAACTAACGCCTAATCGCCAGGGCTTCAGCCATCATTGTCCTGGCCTGCTATCCCACTGCCTTCAAGCGATCTCTGATCAGATGCTATGATTCATCGCTGTGGGAGATCGGGCTTTATAGGGTATTTTAAAAATAATCCTCTTAGATTTATGAAAATCATTCTCACTTCGGCAGCTAGCCACTTGCCAAGGTCTATCTGTGCAGTCCTTTATGGTTCATGCAATGGCCACTAAGTCTTTATGTGATTGATAGGCTTCTAGTTCTAGCTTTGGCTCTAGAATGTGGGATGTCTAGCAATGGCCATCTCTCTTTATTCAAACTATAAAAAATTGAACTTTGCTCTCAAGTGGTTAGAAATTTCTGAAGCTCTTGCTGGGAAATATCTTCTTCAGTCGGCCTTGTATCTGTAAAACCCGGCGAAGCATAGACCTGTTGTTTTCCAAATTGTGATAGATCGCTGCTGGCATTGAACGGCCTTGTCAATGGTTGCGTTTGACCTATCGCAGAGGGCGTGATCAAAATTGGCGATTCATTTAACTTTGACATGAGCAAACTTGCATCCTCACCAAAATGCTGCCGGATCCATGCATTATATTCATCCGCAAGGGCATTGAACTCGGCCACGTTTTGCCCTTGGATTGCCCTCTCGTAGGCCATACCGAGTCTGAAGCTGAGGTTCATGCCGTCTAATGTGATTTGCTGCTCAGGGGTATATGCAGATGCTAGCCCAGCTAGGAGGATTAAAGAGATTGCGATAATGCCTTTCATGATATCACATCCACGATCATTTTAATTTTCATCGGATAATTCTTTTTCCCTGTCACCTCTGCCAGCATTCGGCGCGGCATTCATAACCCTCGCCTTCTATTTGGTCTAATAGCCGAAAACCATGCATCTCTATCCTGGCGTGTAATAATGCCTACTGGGATAATACTCACCAGAAGCATTGTTATACTCCTTGGCTTCGTCCACCTGGTTCATGTAGTCTGCGGTTACTCGATAAATATATCTATTCGATTCGAGCTGTTCAAGTGGCACGACGTGGTCAAAATAAAGTGTGATGCTTGGCATTGATCTCCTCGATGGATTATTAATTAAATTCTCTACTCCTCCGCTATTTAGATAATTCCACGGAATATCAACCAAAAAATCAGGATCATCAGACCATTCTGGCGCAGTTCTGGGGATTGCACGCCAATCAACTATAACCCTGAATGGTCCGGTGCTTGTACCTCTAACTGTGTTCGTTATGGTTGCTGCGATACGAACGTTATCCAATTCAGATGTCCCGTCGACACGAGTGATTTGGACCTTACTAATTGTGATATCTGGTTTTAGCTTAGTTGATGCATCTTTTGGCGAGATGGGGCTCTTGACTGCATAGGCAACTCCTGCTGTAATTATAATTGCGATCAAACACAGTCCTAAAAAGGAAATATTTTTCATCATACCACCTGTAATTTCGCTCATAGGGCAAATGCCTAATCCATTACCTAAATCGACATTATTGTCGATGTATGATAAGGATTTCTGCTTAATCATATGAGTGGGTATTTCATGCGGCTGATCAAACTCGGATCGTCTCCACTGAGGCACAGGCGTATTCTTTCGCACAGCTCCTAAGTGAGATTTCTTTGCAATACGGCTTCGTGGTAAATTACATGAGCCATACTCTGCCAAAATTTAACTTCTGCCTATCCCATGTTCTGCCAGGTCCGTATTATGGTAGAAATGGGCTATAAGCAAGCCATAAAGCTTATCGATATTCGACACAGCAAGGGCTGGAATATCTCTAAATTTGCCATCTTCATGCTCGATTATCAATTCCGCCGCACCTTTCCCCTGTCCATAAAGAAGCGCAATGACCATATTATTTATCAGCCCTAACGGGTCTGGGATATATGGCATCAATAGAATCTCGATCGATGCGATAAGGATTCTGGCCTCAAGAACGATAGTCCTGCCCCCTAACAGCCCTATTTCTCTCCTCTCCAACCTTCCTGCAAGGTAGCACTTGTAATCAACGCATATTTTAGGCCGGTTGTAATAAACCAGGCATCCACCTTTTGAGTACTTGCAAGGCAGCTCTAAGCCATCGCTTCTGAAGAAGCGCTTTTCACCGTCTTCTAAAGGCGCACAATTATACATCACTTGGCAGCATATGCCGCATGAATTGCATACTAGATCTGCTGGCGTGTTGAACATTAAACATCCCTTCAATTAGATGAGGCCCGCCAAGGACCTCAGACTGACTTATCTTCTAACTGCTCACATAGACTTTCCTGATCTTCTCGGCCTTGTGCCAGGAAGCCACTCACCAGTAGCAAGCCAACGCTTTGCCCGTTATCCAGCTATACGGGCATATCCCTTCAGCAACCTTCCTTTTTATGGACTGCTTCCAATCCGTACATATGCTTTCGTTTTATGATATTTCGGAAGTAAAACTTCTCAATCGCACCACATGCCTGAGACATTCTGTAGCAACCGCAAAGAATTTGGTGCGAGAGGGGAAGAGCATACTTTATGGTGAGGATGTAGGGATGAGCCTATGGCTAAGCATTACTACTGAATCTCACCTACTCGATCTCAATTGGGCCTTACTGTGGGAGCGTACTCATATGACCGTTGAAAAGCGAGATTTCGATAAGTTGGCAGCCTCCTGGGATGAAGAACCAAGAAGGGTCAAGCTGGCAAACGATGTCTGTAATGCCATATTGAAGGTAATCGTGGACCCCTCCGACATGGATGTACTGGACTTCGGATGCGGCACAGGGCTTTTGACTCTTCAGCTGCAGCCGTTAGTACGTTTTATAACCGGCGTCGACAGCTCTCAGGGAATGCTCGACATCCTCAGAAGAAAGGTCGAGAA
>Ga0074195_1002619_pt1 | contig 19408 bp, 20 predicted proteins | sample EPASupsiteHSE623_FD_64525 | JGI IMG/M metagenome (GOLD analysis project Ga0074195, IMG submission 64525) | Bioremediated contaminated groundwater from EPA Superfund site, New Mexico - Sample HSE6-23 | ecosystem: Environmental > Aquatic > Deep subsurface > Groundwater > Contaminated ...
CTAATGATTTATAAGTAAATAATTCTTGCATTCAATTTACACCCCCATATTAACAAAAAAATGCTCCAGAGAATGGGAGCAGGATGAAAAAGGGTTATAATGGCAACCAGGCTGTCATAGTGCCTTAGCACTTTAGACCCTATGGCTTTGCGCCCCCGTCTTTCAACGAGTTTGCCCCTACATGTTTATCACCACATTACCATTATTTACAAAATTTGGCAAGTCCCAACATTCAATTTCAATCCTTAAATGTAGCTCACCCCATACGGATGGTAGATTAGTATAATTGTGATTTTGCATATTTATCCAGCACCCGATTTTCATAATAGTTTATAAGTGGGGCAGCCCGACAAGGATCAAAAATATATGGGTTTTCCGAATCCATACAAAAATTAAAGAGGATACTCAAGCCTTTTGACCTTCTAAGGAAGGTAGCTTTGCCCAAAGCCAGGATCATTTCCAACAATTTTATGACTTTTTTAAATTTTGAAAAATCCTCTCCCGTTTAAGATGACAGAAAGAGATTAGGGACAGGAATACCGGGGCTATGCATGGCATGCCCTTGCTAAAGATCCAAATGCCTATCGCCGGGAAAAATCGAGAATTGGTGAAGAGGTCATCCGGGCAATTGAAACACGGTTTCCTCAGATGAAAGGAAAACTCAATTTACTTGATGTGACTACTCCGAAAAAATTTGAATGGTACTGTAACGCCTACCGGGGCTCGTTTATGTCGTTTTTACCCACCGTTGGCGGAAAGATGATGGCCCACACAGGACGAATCAAAGGATCATCAGTTCAGGGGAGGCAATAGACCGGACGGCAATAGCCGTTTTTCTCCTTTTGTAGAGGAATATGTTGGTTTGGATAGAAATAATACCCAAGAGAATACTTCCGTTTGAATCGGTCAATGATGCCCTGGTTTAGGGAGGGAGAAGTCTTGACCTCTTTTTTCGGCTGGATGGATTACTCAGAACACGAGCGCAGGCAGGTCCTTGATGTCATTAGCCTGTTCAGCGATCGGGACACCCGGGATGAATTGGGAATTGGTGCTGTCAGGGATGCTTTTGCGGACATCCTGTTCCCCGGCACCAGCACCATTCAGACCCGTGCCCGGTATTTCCTGTTCGTGCCCTGGATTTACCTTGAGCTTGAACGCCTCAAGGTCCCGTCGAGCCAAATAGCCGCTCGGGCCCGGAAGGAAGAGGTGGCCCTGATTGAAACCCTAAGGAAAACTTGTGACCCTGAAGGCACTATCGGTAAACGAGCCGGTCCCTCTCTGAAAAGATTACCAAGCAATATTTACTGGCAAGGCCTGGGAAGGTGGGGGATCCGCATTTTCCCGGGGTCTCCAGGGGAATATCACCGGTCCGTGGACAATTTTTACGCTTATTCACGGCAGAATCAACGAAATGATGATGGCGAGCCCCTGAGTGGGCGAACCACCAAGAACTGGCATAACGCCCTCCCTCCCAAACCTGTCGGATTTCCCAAAGAGGCCACGTTTTCCCTTACTAAAGAGGAGGCCTTATACCTCCGTGAGCGCATTATGTCCAGGGCGCCGGGAACCCTTCTGGCTTTCCTGATTGACCAGGGCCAGCCTTTTGAGCGGGTGGCTTTTCCCTGGGAACATTGTCTCGCAGTTGATTTTCCGTTCCACAATCGGGAGCAGTTGGAGCATGCGCGAAACTTTTCGGAGACGATCCACGGCGCAGCTTTGCTGTACAACCTCATGTTGGCCGAGCTTACCCCTTTCCAAGAACGAATAAAAGACTACATTCAGAGATTACATGAGTGGGCAATACGTCTTGTTGAACGCGAAAATGCCTTGATTAGCTGGGACCGACAGCGCTTTTGGGACATTTTGATCGCCAGCGGCGCACGCATCAGTATTCCGACCAGACGGTTCGTTAATACCTGGCTGGATCTCACCCTTGGGGATGATATCGGCCGAAATGCCCGCTCAATGGCAGAAAACAAACATGCCCGCCAGCTGATCCACGAGCGCGAGCGTTTGCTTAAACGCAGCCAAGCACGACTTGATAACCGGCGAGCCCTGGAACTGTGGAATGGTGCAGCCGGAACGGCTCAACTTGATTACCGCTGGCCAATGGCCCAGACCATTATCCTTGACATATTGTCAGGTTTGAATGGGGGCGATGTCCATGCTTGACCCACAAGACAGGCACCTGCTTCTTGAGTCACTGCGTCCCCCGTCCGGTTACACTCTTGATTGCGCCATCGGTACTACCTTTTCCCTTGATCTCTTGACATTGTTAACAATACCCATTGCTTTTACAAAGTTTGATTGGGAAGGCGGAGACGCCCATCAGCCGCAGGATTCAATGGCTCTCCTTGAGGCTTTACGCCGCCACGCTGATAAAATCAGCGTGTTCTGTCAAGGCGGCCGCATCGCCATTCCCAAGCAGCACCAGCCACTATTCGGATACCTGGAGGAGTCCGTCTTCGAGGTGGAACCGCCAAATCGGCGGTGTGTTTTTCATCCGAAAGTCTGGATTCTACGCTTTTGCGCTCCCGCAGAACCCATACTGTATAGAGTATTAATACTCAGCCGAAACTTAACTTTTGACCGTTCGTGGGACACCGTTCTCGCGCTTGACGGTGAACTGGTCAACCGCAAAAACGCGTTTGCTCAAAACCACCCCCTCGGCGATTTCGTGGCAGCACTGCCAACGATGGCTGTCCGGCCTCTGCCTGAACGGGTTCTGGCAGATGTGGATAAGGTGCAGGCGGAACTGAGGCGGGTACGTTGGAAACTCCCCGATGGGTGCGAGGAGATCACTTTCTGGCCTCTGGGTATTAAGAGCTATATAACATGGCCGTTCCAAGACCGCCGCATTGACCGCATGCTCGTCATTTCGCCATTTCTTTCCGATTCCTTCTTGAAACATTTAACGACAAACGGCAAGGCGCATATCTTGGTCTCCCGGCTTGAGAGTCTAGACTCGCTCGCCAAACATACTCTTGAAAAATTTGATTGTGTGTACGCTCTCAGTGATGAAGCAACCCTGGAAACCGACGATCTCTCTGACCAAGCGCCGCATCTCGCCGGCCTGCATGCAAAGGTTTACGTTGCCGACGCCGGCCGGGACACCCGCATCTGGACCGGTTCCGCCAACGCCACTGATGCTGCCTTTAACGGCAACGTAGAGTTCCTTGTGGAATTAGCGGGTAAAAAAAGCCGGTACGGTATTGATACCATTTTGGGCGATACAGACGGTAGGGCGAGCTTCGTAGACCTCTTAAAACAGTTTAAGCCGTCGGAGGGCCCGGAGGATTCTGATACTGATCAACAGAAACTTGAGGCTGTGGTAGAAAATGCCCGCCGTCACCTTGCCGGAGCGAACCTGTTTGCCAAAGTTACCCCGGCGGATAAGGAGTACAGCCTAAATCTCCTCCTCGGAAAAAACAACTTCCTCAATCCGCCCGCCGGCGTCCAAGTGCGCTGCTGGCCGGTAACTTTACGTGAGGCGGCCTCCAGGCCTTTGCATGCAAATATGCCGGCAGATGTAGAAGAGGACAATCTGCTTGTTACTTTCGGCCCTCTGTCCCTGGAAGCAATAACGTCCTTTTTTGCGTTCGAAATCTTGGCCAACGATGGGCAAAGAAGCGCTTCTGCCCGGTTTGTCCTGAACCTCCCGCTGCAGGGTGCGCCCGAAGACCGAAAGAAAAGAGTCTTGCATGCGCTCTTAAAGAACAGGGACCAGGTTCTGCGCTACCTTTGGTTCCTTCTTTCCGAAGGTGGCCTTGAAGCTGATGAGTTACTGTTAACAGGCAGCAATCATGGTTCCGGTGGAGCGGGGAACGGTGCACACACGTCCGGGCTTCCGCTCTTCGAAGTCCTCGTTCGGGCTTTGCACCGCAACCCCGAAAGTCTCGACCAGGTGGCCCGTTTGGTCAACGACTTAAAGCAAACACAGGAGGGGCTGGAACTACTGCCGGAAGGTTTTGATTCCGTTTGGCAGCCGATTTGGGCTGTCCGTAAGGGGTTGAAGGTATGAATTCACCCGTAAGTCGCCCTGATCTTCACGAAATTCTCAGCTCACTAAAGGATTTTCAGAGAAACACGGCAGATTATGTTTTTCAGCGTCTATACACCGACCCCAATCCAACGCGGCGCTTTCTGATTGCCGACGAGGTCGGCCTCGGCAAGACACTGGTGGCGCGGGGAGTGATCGCGCAGGCGGTGGACTTTCTTTGGGACACGGTTGAGCGCATCGATGTCGTGTACATTTGCTCCAATTCGGACATCGCGCGGCAGAATATCAATAAACTGACCCTCAACATTCCGGGGACACAGGACTTTACTCTCGCTTCCCGGATTACGATGCTGCCCACTACCGTGAGTCACCTCCAGGGCAACAAGATAAATTTTATATCCTTCACCCCGGGAACATCCTTTAACCTGAAGTCAAACCTCGGCACCACTCGCGAGCGTGCCCTGCTCTACTGCCTGTTGAACCGGGCTTGGGGTATACCTGGGACCGGTCCGTTAAACGTGTTGCAAGGAAAAGCCAAGAAAGACAATTTCCGATCCCTTGTATATTCTTTTGAACAATACAACAATATCGACGAAACACTGGCAGCAGATTTCTCCCGGACTCTGGAGCGCCATGGCGAAGCGGACAGGCAGGCGGGTAAAGCTGACCTGAAATCAAGATTCGAGGAGCTCTGCCAACGCTTCCGCTACCCAAGAAAACACCCGCCGGATGAGGATACCAGAGATCGCGCCCGGTTAGTCGGAGAGCTGCGCGGCTTATTGGCAGTCACCTGTTTGAAGGCGCTCCAACCCGATTTGATCATCCTTGACGAGTTTCAGAGGTTCAAGAACCTGCTGTCAGGCGACGACGAGGCCAGCCAACTGGCCCGCGAACTGTTTGAGTATACCGATGAGTCAACATCATCCCGGGTCCTGTTGCTGTCGGCAACACCTTACAAGATGTACACCATAAGCGGCGAAGCCGGAGACGAAGACCATTATCAGGACTTTATGGATACAATCCGCTTTCTGATCCAGGATCACGAGCCAGCTGTTGAGTTGGAACAATTGTTGGAGCAATACAGGCGCCAAATTTATTACCTCGGCAGCAATGGACAGTTAAACTCCGATCGGGCGCGTGCACTCAAGGAAGAAGTGGAGGCAAGGCTCCGCCTGGTCATGGTGCGAACCGAAAGGCTCGCCGTTACGGAAGACCGCAACGGAATGCTGGTTCAGGTCCAAAACGAAACAACCAAGCTTGAGCCCGGAGATATTGAGGCATATGTGGGACTGCAAAAAGTCGCCGAGCTTCTCAAACAGGGCGATGTCATACATTATTGGAAGGCTGCACCCTATTTATTAAACTTCATGGATGATTATGAATTGAAACGGGCACTTGAGGCTGCCCTCAATCTGCCGACGCAGCAGGCTTTATTGGCTGAAGCTCTAGCCGAGACCAGCACCCTGCTCTTTCCCTGGCATGAATGGCGAAATTACGTCAAAGTCGATCCCGGCAACGCGCGCCTCCGGGGATGGATTGCTGATTTCCTGGACAACCGTGCCTGGAGGCTGCTCTGGCTGCCGCCAGCGCAGCCTTACTATCAACTTGAGGGTGCTTATTCAGATCCTCGGGTAAAAGGTATGACGAAGCGGTTGGTTTTTTCCGCCTGGAGGGTGGTCCCCAAGGTTATTGCCACTCTTCTGAGCTATGAAGCAGAACGCCTGATGGTCTGTTCTTTTGAAGAAGACCCCCGGAATACCCCGGAAGCACGCAGGCGGCGCCGCCCATTGCTGCGGTTTGCCAAGAGAGAGGGGAGGTTGACGGGCATGCCTGTGCTTGGCCTGTTGTACCCGTCCTCAACCCTGGCAAGCAAGATAGACCCGTTGGCGATTGCCGGCCGAATTGTGGTGGAAACAAGTAATGGGGAAGCAGAGCTGCCTTCCTTGGAAAAGGTCCTTTCACTTGTCCAACACCAGGTTGAGGAAATGCTGGCGACCATTGCTGTCAACCATGTCTCGTCAGGTCCGGAAGATGAAGCCTGGTATTGGGCTGCTCCCGTCTTATTGGATCAAAAGTTTGCGCCCGAACTCACTAACGAGTGGTTTTCCCACCCGTCTTTGGCAGCTGTTTGGAGTGGGGGGGACATGGAAAAGGAAGAGGATGGGGAGGAGTCCCATTGGGCCGCACATGTAGAACAAGCCCGGGAACTGTTGGACGGAAGGTTTACCCTAGGGCGACAGCCGACCGACCTCTCCCTGGTGCTGGCGCAGATGGCCATAGCCGGCCCAGGTGTATGTACACTTCGCGCTCTGATGCGAGTAGCGGGTTCTATGAGCAAAGTGATGAAAGACCAAGCAGCCAGGGTAGCCTGGTCATTCCGCACTCTGTTTAACATGCCCGAGGTGACGTCACTGCTGCGCGGAATTAACCGAGAGGAGCCTTATTGGCGTCGTGTTCTCGAGTACTGTGTCAACGGTGGCCTGCAATCAACCCTCGATGAGTACGTCCACTTCCTCTTGGAAGATCTAGGTCTCAGAGGCAAAAACCCCGGCGACGTGTGCCGAGACATTTCGGCAGTCATGTGCGGTGCCCTAACCTTACGGACGGCGACCCTCGGCGTTGATGAAGTAAATGTCAATCAATTTGAACCCGAAGTAACAATAGAAAGACATGGTATGCGGGCCAAGTTCGCTCTTCGTTATGGGGATGACCGGACAGATGATGGAAATGTTGTCAACCGGGCCGGTCAAGTGAAGAAGACTTTTAACTCACCTTTCTGGCCCTTTGTGTTGGCAACCACATCGGTTGGTCAGGAGGGGCTGGATTTTCACCCATACTGCCATGCTGTTGTCCACTGGGATTTGCCTTCTAATCCTGTGGACCTGGAACAGCGAGAAGGCAGGGTCCATCGCTACAAAGGGCACGCTGTCCGCAAAAACCTGGCCTCAAAATACGGCCTTCCTGCCCTTGTTAACGCTGCAAAGGCCTGTGAAAAAACCGGCAGTATCAGTGGTAATCCCTGGGAATACATGTTTGCTGCCGCAATACAGGACCGGGATCCGGGCGCTTCCGACCTAGTGCCGTTTTGGGTGTATCCGATTGAGAATGGGGCAAAAATAGAGCGCCATGTCCCGGCGTTGCCGTTGAGCCGCGACCACGAGAGGCTGGCGGGCCTACGGCGATCCCTGGCCGTCTACCGGATGGTGTTCGGGCAGCCGCGCCAGGAAGATTTGCTCGCATACCTGGTTGACCACCTGCCCGCTGAGGACGTTAACCGCGTGCTGGCGGAGCTTCAGATTGATTTAAGCCCGCCTTCGCCAACCCCAACCAGGCTCACGGTCTGAGTTTTTCGGTGAAGGTGGGGGAGAAGATACCACGATCCCTTAAGAATATATTTGAGGAACTTAACGATGACCTGGGGTACCGTATACCTAACAACGGCTACCTTAAGAAGTGGGCTAATCAGGGGGTGCTACTTCTAAACACAGTTCTCACTGTAAGGAAGGGGGAACGCTGGTCACATAAAACCAAGGGCTGGGAGAATTTTACTGATAGGGTTATCTCACTCCTGAACGAGAAAGAGGAGGAAGTGATCTTTGTCCTCTGGGGAAATGCTGCCAAGGCTAAGAGGGCTTTAGTAACCAGTGACAGACATTGTGTCATAGAGTCATGGCACCCTAGTTCGTGGATCACTAGCCGGACAATAAAGTGTGCGGCGAAACGTTTTAGAGGAAGTAAGCCCTTTTCGAAGGTGAATGACTTTCTCTAAAAGAATGGCAGAGGCCGAATAGACTGGCAACTTGATGATGTTGGGCAACTCTCCTGATGAAGTTCCCAGATCTTGTGTAAGCCCCTGCTTCTTAAGTTCCGGCGTTGGTGGGGGTGGTAGATTGAGGCGATAAATGTGCATTTGATACGGCCTTTCGGGTTTGATCGCTACAAGAGGATGTGTGAATGCAATTACGATTACAACCTCGCCCTTTCAAGAACAAATATTGCCATTCGCTGCTGGGAGCACTGGGCAAGCCCTATACCAAAAGATACAGAAATTCTGCGTGAAAAATACCGGTGCGTTTTGGCGTGGTTGCTGGCTAACCACTTGATACAGGCTTACTATCGAAGGTGCGGGATTGATGTTCGTCCTTTTTCAAGTGCTATGGGCAGCCTGTGGGCAGTAACCTGAAGGGTTACGCTATTGGCAGCCCCCCGGTATTCCAAAGAAGTAGCTCCGGATTTTTGCCGGAGCCTTTTTCATCTTCATCGGCCGCGAGCATAAGTACATCAAACGGTATGGACAATCAGGCCCAAGCAGGTAATGACTCACACAAGTTCATTCTCACGACACAACCGTCATCCGTTTCAAGGCCACCACAATAAGCTTATCAAGTCTTCTACTTAATGCAAGCGTCTGAGGATGGTCCAAACCGTACTGTTCAGCTATCTTGATCAGTTGCCCTCGCATCCTGTCGATTCTCAATTCCAGTGAGACATCGTTTTCCCCCTCTTTTATTAATCCTTCAAATGCTATCTCTGTTTGTGTCATAACGATGTTCCTTCAGGTTTCTTAAGCTGATCCAGCACCATAATCACCCACCTGGTTCCATTTATTGACATCCCTAGTCCTAATATTAAGGCTATCCACAATAGATTGTCAAGTGCCTATACTATTACAAGTAGTTTCATTATGTTGGAAATCCAGGTATTTTAGATTTATAATTGATCTGAGGTGCTGGCATTGTTTAGCAAGAGGCTAAGAGAATTGAGAACCGACCAAGGGATAACCCAGAAAGAACTGGGGGCAGTGCTCAAGGTGTCCAAAAAGACCGTTTCCGCTTACGAGAATGGCATGATAGACCCCAGTACTGAGACATTGTCTGGCGTCGCCCGTCATTTTGATATCTCAATTGACTGGCTTCTTGGTCACACTGACATCAAGGAAACCCCTGAGAAAATTGTAGAGGCCGCCGTTCAAAACGACCCCGACCTAAAAGAATTCTGGAAGGGGCTTCGAAATCGCGACGACCTAAAAGAATTCTTTAAACAGATGATGAAACTGTCACCTGAAAACATTAGACGCGCCATCCGGGTGATTAAGGCTATTGAGGATGAGGAACAACCAAAATCGTGACTAAGGAAAAAGAAAAATCCACATCAAGTCTTATTTTTATGTAGCGCTGCAAGATACTTTCTGTTGCCTTGGCTAGTTGGGAAATAGCCAGGAGGAAGTAATATTGGGAAAAGAAACAAAACTAACCCTTGGAGAGACCAGGGGTTAGTTTTGTTTCTTGCGTTATCTTTTCTTTCCCTTTGTTGCTAAGGTCAAAAGGCAGCCACTCCCGTTCCAATTCGCATAGCGTCAGGGTTTGGGTAAAGGTGGAGAGAGGAGGGGTGCAGATCATCACAGGACCTTCAACCGTGAAAATGTTCAGAAAAGAAGGAATTATCATCAGAATATGGAAAAGGGGAATTAGGAGGGTTTCACAAAATGGTCATTTTTTACCTTATAGCTGGACGATATGGGGAAACAACTACCGTTGTCTGACAGAAGCACGAGAGGATGAATTTCGGATGGAGGAACAAATTAGACTTGCTGCGTTTCAATGGTTAGAGGAACAGGTAAGGATTCATGGAGATGTTCTTCCACGCAAACTCCTCGAGCAGGGCTTTATGGTAAGTGGTAAACATATTACATTGGTTGGTCCTCAGGGTATATGGAAGCCCAAATTTTTTGAACGAATCCCCTTGTCGGTTACCACAGTCGCCGATGGGCCTTATGATGATTCCTTTAACAAGGACGGGTTTCTTGTGTACCGTTATCGAGGCACAGACAAAAATCATCGGGATAACGTTGGATTACGTGAGGCAATGCAGAAACAAGTTCCGCTTATATACTTCCATGGCATAATAAAGAGCAAGTACCTGGCAATTTGGCCAGTATTCGTCGTAGGTGACGATCCGGGATCTTTATCATTTACACTCGCTGCCGATGATCCTTGTGTAGCTGGACAATACTTGAACAATTCATTTATTAACTCAATGTCCTACATTGCAGATGACAGCACCTATTATAAACGGAGTTATATCACCTCAACGATAAAACAACGGCTACATCAAAAGTCTTTTCGTGAAAGGGTGCTGGAAGCATACAATCAACAATGTGCTTTTTGTAGGCTAAGACATGCCGAGCTTCTTGACGCCGCGCACATAATCCCAGATACCGAAGAGAATGGGGAGCCCACTGTAAATAATGGTCTGTCCTTGTGTAAAATTCACCATGCTGCATTTGATAGCAATTTTATCGGCGTGACACCAGAGTATCGGATAATGGTTAGGGAGGACTTGCTTAAGGAGAAGGACGGACCAATGTTGAGGTATGGATTCCAGCAGCTTCATAATGGAACGATAATACTCCCACGAAGCAAGGAACTTTGGCCAAATCAGAATAAACTTGAGGTCAGGTATAAAAGGTTTATTAAAGCAGGATAGTATTTGCCTGGTACTAGCAATGATAATAGTGATAAATGAACAAGTTCTTGAGATAGACGCTTGGCGAAATACTCAACTTAGGGGTGAATTATGAATTCAGCCGAATTAAAGGAAAGAATAAAGAACCTTACCATATGGAAGAAAGGTGACCAGAGAGCACCCCATAAACCCCTGTTAATCTTATATGCACTAGGGCAAATGCAAAGCAAAAAGGCTAGATTTTTGTTATATGACGATGTAAAAGAACCCATGAAAAATTTACTTAAAGAATTTGGACCGCGTAGGCAGACTTACCATCCGGAAGAACCGTTTGTTCGCTTAACCAAAGATGGGATTTGGGCCTTAAATGAAGATGTTGATTCGGTGCAGATAAATGGCTCCTGGCTATCAAAGCATGAAATAGTAGCTGGGTTTAGTGATGAGGTATACTCCCTGTTACGCAATGATGCTAATTTAGTGCGGGAAATTACGGAAATGGTATTATTCAACCATTTTCCTGAAACAATCCATGAAGACATACTGTCTGCTGTTGGGCTTGATTTTGATTCTTGGAGTAATGAATGCAGGGACCCAAAGTTCAGAGATAGGATATTGCGAGCCTACGAATATAGTTGTGCGGTGTGCGGATTTAATGTCAGACTGGGAAACAATTTGATAGCAGTAGAAGCTGCACACATTAAGTGGCATCAAGCGGGAGGACCTGACAGTGAAGAAAATGGTATAGCTTTATGTGCTATGCACCACAAACTTTTTGATCGAGGCGTTTTTACAATAACGGACTCGAAGGAGTTATTAGTTGCTGAAGAAGCCAATGGCACTAACGGGTTTCAAGAGTGGTTAATGAGATATCATGGACAACCAATCCGCTTACCCATTCATCCCGACTATAAACCTAAATCTTCGTTTATTGATTGGCATATCCGAGAAGTATTCAGAGGCCCGGGAAGATATCGTGTTGGTTAAATGTATCCTCCAACAATGCTGCTAACGGCTCCACTTCGCTCCGGCTAGCACTGGCACATTTGGGGAAGCCGCTGGTTACTCTTTTTGAAGGAGGGTTAAAATGGGAAAATATATCCCGCTACAAAAGTATTTTGAAAAATGCCCAGGAGAAACACTGAAACTTACATTTGAGCAAATTGAACGGATTTTAGGTGATAAGCTTCCAATGTCAGCTTTTAAGTATCCCGCATGGTGGGCAAACGGAGGACATTACTTTGCGGATTCCTGGATGGCAGCCGGTTGGAGGGTAGATGGTGTCAAGTTTGGTGAATTAGTGACATTTAAAAAAGCAAAATAATACTTCGGTTTAAATCGGCCAATGATTCCCCAGTTTCGGGGGGGTAGAACTCCTGGCCTCTTATTTCGGTTGGATGGATTACTCTGAACGCAAGCGCAGGCAAAGTTCTTTTAACAATACATATTTAAGATCCAAGGAGGTTAACTATGCCAATTCCGGATGTCAGTAAAGAAAAAATAATAGAAGCTCTCACCCACTTTGATAAAGAACTCAGCATTCTGACAAATGGCAAGGGTGGGAGCGAAGGAAAAATCACCTTTATGCTGTTGAGTGGGATGGAAAGATTTATCCCGTAAAAGAGATCATCCGTTTAGCCACCGGATTGCTGTCCGGTTTTAAAGGAGGCCGTGAATCCAATTCAGTCATTAGAGCAAGAGAGTTTAAAATTAATAAGGGGCAAAAAGGAAGAAACCGGCGTTGCCAGCCTCTTTTCAAAAGGCGGAACGGCTCTGCAAAAAGCTTGTTTTCAGGGCTTGAAGAATTTGAGCTTGTAACGTTTTTAATTATAAAGTAAGGCGGTAAAACGATGAACCCTTTGTTTAGGTATATGAATATCCCGAAGTCCTGCGAAGTGGGCAATATCATATTTAAAAAACTATTTTATAACGCTGATTTGGGCAAGACAGATAGGAACTTATTTAGCGAGCAGAAAGACAAAATGATTTGGGTTATTGCCTGAAGCCGGAAACAATCAATATCAAGCCCTATAAGAACGATATAAGAGAATATACGGAAATTGAGGTTTTAGAAGTCATTATACCCTCGACGGTCAAAACGAAACGCATGGCTGATAAAGCAAATGAGCTTAACGAACTATTATCGGCTTTACAGTGATGTTGTGGATAAGGTCATGACATACAACGCTTCCAAGCTCACAGAAAACTATATCGAAGATAAAGATGCAGCCGAAGTTAAAGCTATGTATGACCAAATTGCAGACCTTGACCGACAAATCGATGAAAAAAGAAAGTCAGTTTAATCGCAGGGTCGAGATGAATATTCAAGTAAAGAAATTGGAAAATGCAAAAAACAAAATAATATCTATGCTCGAATAGGTGGTGATATATGTGAGTAATCAGAGAAAAAATATATGCCCAGCTGGCGACCATAAATTATTTAATCAGGTTGATGGTATATGCCCTATTTGCTCAGAGCCTCTGTATTATGAAAAGGGCAAAAAAACCTATAAGAAATATGAAGTTGCTCACATATACCCTTTGAATCCGAGTGATGATGAAATAAAGTTATTGGACAATGTGCCACATCTAAGTAATGATGTTAATTCGCTGGATAATCTTATCCCCCTTTGCCTAAACTGCCATGCGCAGTTTGATAAACCTAGAACAGTTGAGGAATATATGAGGCTTTATGAAATAAAAAGCAAACTGATTCAAGCAGATAAAATCAGAGGCGCATACCACGCTTACGATATTGAAGATGAAATAAGGGCTGTGCTTCAAGTACTTTCAACTAATCTTGGTGAGGAATTGGAAAAGCTTGATTATACGGTACTTAAAGTTGATGAGAAAACTAATGATACAATTCAACCGTTATTGCTTAAACGGATAAAAGATGAGGTTTCCGATTATTACGTTTATATTAGACAACAATTTGTCGAGATGGACAAAGATACAGATGGAACTTTTGACTTAATTGCAGGTCAAATAAAATCATTTTATTTGAAATTGAAGAAGATAACGGACAATCAGGAAACTATCTATAACAGTATAGCTGATTGGCTATATAACAAAACAGGAAAGCAGTCATTAGAAGCCTGCAAGGTTGTTGTATCGTTTTTTATACAGAATTGTGAGGTGCTTTCATGATATTACCAAATAAGGTGCTAAGATTAGAGGACAGTATCATTGGCAAAACTCCATATCTACTTGATGCTTTGAAACAGCACGACATGAGTGTTGCGGAATTAAATAATACTGTGTCTAACCATTTTGAAGACATAAATGAGTTTTTTATTACTATTGACGTGTTATTTGTACTTAATTCAGTAGTGCTTGGAAAAGAAAACGGGGTGTTGAAATATGTTGACAGAAATAAGGTGTGATATTTTCAGAGAGCCTATTTTGCCTTTTCATAAGGGACTTAATATTGTATTAGGTGATAATATTGCATCAAACTCTATCGGAAAATCTACTTTACTTATGATAATCGACTTTGTTTTTGGTGGCGATACATACATTACTGCTAATAATGATGTGGTGGAAAATAACGGTCATCATGAGTTTAAGTTTTCATTTGATTTTTCAGGGGAAAAGTTATATTTTTCGAGAGCTACAGCGACTTATAAAACGGTTAGTGTCTGCGATGAAAACTATAATGTTGTTAAGATAATTGATAATAGTGCCTATACGGATTTATTGAAAGAAAAGTATATGATTACATTGCCTTACATCACCTTTAGGGCAATAGTGAGTCTTTTTATGAGGGTGTGGGGTAAAGATAATTATGACTTGGAAAGACCCCTGCAAATTTCCAAACAAAAAACAAAAGATGCTGTTACGAATCTAATTAAGTTATTCGACAAATATAGCAATATAAAGGCCTATGACGAACAGATAAAGGAGCTGGAAAGCAAAAAGCAGGCCATTTTAGATGCGGCAAAAAACAAATATCTTCCCTCAATGACAAAATCTGTTTACAAAAAGAATGTTTCAAGTATTGACGAACTCAACAGGAAAATTGACGAACTTAAAGCTGAAATACAAAAATCAACTCTGGACGTAAAAGAGCTTATAACCATTGAAATCCTAGAACTTAAAGAAACAAGAAGCCAGCTAGTAAAACAACGTGATGTCTGTTATAACAGACTTAAACGCACGAGAAATAATATTTCCAAAAGGTATGCTGATTCTCATGGGCAGCTTATCAAACTGACCGAGTATTTCCCGGATATCGATTTGGCTAAGCTAGAAGAAGTTGAAGGTTTTCATGATTCTATAGCAACCATATTGCACAGTGAATTAAAGAAAACCGAAAAAGAGTTATCAACTAAATTGGCATATTTAGAAAATGAGATTGCAAAAACTGATGAGCTTATAAACCAAAAACTTAAAGTAGATGATATTACTCCGACGTATGCAATTGATAAAATTGTTGGGTTGGCGGCCGAGATTAGGCAGAAGGAGTTTGAAAACTCAATTTATGAGGAAAAAGAGAAAGTAACCAACGACTTGATAAACGCAAAAAAAGACTTAGCGGAAATCAAAGATATTGTTACCTCCAACATAAGCAGCATGATAAATACGGAGATGCAAGAACTTAATAATCAAATCCATACTGATGGCAGACGGGCGCCGTTTTTTGAATTGAAAGATGAAACATATAAATTCCGTGCCTTTGATGACAGAGGTACAGGAAAAGCGTATTCAAATCTTATTACATTTGATTTGGCAGTTTTTAGATTAACTTTATTACCGGTATTGGTACACGACACGCTGTTGTTTAAGAATATAGAAAACATTGTTATCGAACACCTGATGAAGATTTATAACGGACAATCAAAGCAGACTTTCATTGCTATTGATGAGATAAATAAATACGATAGCGAAACGCAGAAAATATTGACTGATAATAAAGTCATTGAATTATCAATATCTAAAACCGTGTTCAAAAAGAAATGGAATAGACAAGATAATAAATCAGGAGGTCAAACAACATGAATGAGATTAACTTAACGGGGAAAACGATTGATATTGTTTCCGAAAACATAGGCAAACTCCGTGCTATATTCCCCGAAGTTTTTACTGAGGATAAAATCGACTTTGAAAAACTGCAAGCGGTATTGGGAAAATACATAGAAACCGATAATGAGCGTTATAACTTCACATGGAATGGCAAAGGCCGGGCATTACGCCTTGCTCAAACACCGTCCACCGGCACGCTACGCTCATGTAAGGAAGAAAGCAAGGATTGGGATGCCACTCAAAACCTTTATATTGAGGGCGACAACCCCTAAAGCTGGCTTATCCAGTGGTCTCAAAAACACTCTGTCGGCTGCCCTTGCGTTTTTGGAAAGGTCGTTTTACCAGATCTTTCACACGGCATTGTATTTCGGTATTCAGTGCCTCAAAACTAAAGAATCGTTTGCCGCGCAGCCATTCTAAAAGCCAGGTTTCCAGCCAACCCACGCTGCTTTCCACGATAGCCTTATCTTGATTATCCTGAATTCAGGATAATCAAGATTATACCGAAGATTTTGTTATCCCGAACACTTGCTGGAAAAGAGCTTGTATGCGCGTTCCAATGCCAAATTATTCGGGATAACAGTTTCACCTTAATCCGCAGAGTTTGAGGATCAACTCTTCATCGCCTTCCCAAATTGGCAGTTCAGATGTTGCATTACCTTGGTTCGCTGCTTTTTCCAGCGCGTCTTTAATCATCGAAGTATCGGCGGATGCATAGATGCTCGTCGTTGTTGCACTAACATGACCAAGAAAATCTTTGATGTATGAAAGCGGGATGCCGGACTGGTATAGGTGCATGGCTCGGCTATGCCTGAATAGGTGAGCATGAACTTTGTCCGGGATTTCCGGGCAATGTTCTTTGGCCTGACTGGCGTATTTTTTAATAAAGACAGATACGTTATCAGGCGACATTGCCTGCTTCCGCCCTCGAATCACGGTGTAGAAAAGATAATCCTTACCGTTTTGTGGATATTGCGGATGGAACAAGCGCAGATATTCCCTTAAATGTTGGATTGTTTTATCCATAAGAGGCACAGCGCGTACTTTGTTGCCTTTCCCCGTAATGTAAACGAGAGGTGTGTCAAACTCCAGAAAAAAATCTTTGACCTTTAAATCTAGAATTTCCTGAATTCGACCACCGGTGTCATACATGAGGATCATTAAGAATCGGTTTCTCCTACCGAATCTGTTGCCGGCATCTGGCTGAGAAAGAATCTCCTTTAAAGCGGTTTGGGATAAATAGGAGATACCCTTTTTCGTTTCCCGCAGCGCTGTTATCTCTTGTACATCCATATAAATTGCAGTCAGCGCAGGTTCTTCCATTGCGCAATAGTGCAGGAAGGATTTCAAGGCAGCGAGTCTTTGGTTCCGTGTAGAAACGCTGCAATTCCTTTTAGCTTGCAGCCATTCTAAAAATTCATAGACAAGCGCATGGTCGATCATTGCAAAACTAATTTTTGTGAAGGGAATATCTTTTCGTTCCTGGAGAAACTCGCGGAATAGATTAATCGTATCCCGGTAGGCCTTAACCGTGTTAGGACTATAGCATCGGTTTTTGGGAAGATATAGGGTTAAAAAATTCCGCACCAGCTTGAAGAAGGTGGCATCAGTCTTCTTACTCATAGTCCACCTCCGGAAGAAGGTCTTCAGAGATCCGTCCGACTTTTTCGCGGATTACCGGGAAAAATTCAGGAACCAAATGCAGATAATAGTCTGTGTCGGCTTGATGCACATGCCCCAGGTACAGGCTGAGATATGGCAGATAGGCGTTAATGTCTTTGCCTTCCCCAATCCACTGATTCAGCCTGTTTACAGCAAAAGTATGGCGTAAATCGTGCACCCTGGGCGAATTTCCCGAACACTTTTTGGCTACATCAAGGTTGTCCCAAAACTCATGAAACCAATAGTCTACCATGCTATCGTTGTAAAATAGCCCTTGCGAATTTGGGAAAAAGGCTTCTCTTTCCGGAAAGATATACCTTATCTTTTCATCATAAGTTTTGCAAAGCTGAATCAAATCGTCCGAAAGATAGACCACTCTGTCTTTGTGGCCTTTGGATTTGCGGATAAAAATTGTTCCCGTAGCAAGATCAACATCGGAAATATGGAGCAGTCTCGCTTCAGAAGAGCGCAGCCCGCAACAATAAAGGAGGCGGAAAAATACGGGTATAACCAAATACCGTGTTGGGCTGAAGGGGCTGGGTTGGCAATTGTCAAGCGCTCGGAAAAAGGCAGTCAGTTCTGGTGCTGTGTATATATGTGGAACATAGCGGATTTGTTTCTTAGGAATTTTCGGCGGTATAATGTACGCCTCGACACCCATGCTGTTCATGTATTTCGCGAGTTGCCTAACAGGCGTAATCCTACGCAACAAACCATTTTGGTGTTCGTTCTCTTTTAGTGTCGCCCACCCCAGTCCAATGTCGCGCGTGATGGTCAATTCGTCCGGGAAGCGCTGGATGCAATACGCGTCAAAATGCTGCAGAATCCTTGCTGAACTATGGTATGGATACCCAAGAAGCTGCTTTTGTTCAATGAGGCCTTCAATATACATGCTGAAGTTGCCATAGTAGGAGTAACTCATAACAGTTCCTCCTTGGCAACTTCAATTCCTTTGAGCGTTAAAGCACAGGCCTTTAAATGTGTACTGTCAGTCGAGAGATACATTTTGCTGGATTCCATTGAGCCATGTCCCAAGGCCTTGGAAATTAGAGACAGGGGTATCTCACTGGCCAGCATTCTGGATGCAACAGAGTGCCTGAAGATATGAAATCCTTTACTCTGGCTGGCATCTTGCCTTATTTCTGCTTTCTCCAGCGCCCTGCGACTTACATGGTAACAGTCAGTGAGCTTCAAAAAGGGTGGGTATATTTTTAGGAATATGTATGGATTGGCGGATTCCGGCCGTGCCTGCAAAATGTAATCCGCCAGAGCATTTCCAACGTCAGGTAATAACGGCAAGCTTAACGGCCTGCGATTCTTTTGCTGAATAATGCTGATGGTGTTGGATCGCCAATCAATGTCTGTCAATTTCAGGTTAATAATATCCACTGTCCGCAGACCGGTCCGGATTGCCAGGAGTACCATGGCATAGTTACGCTTGCCCAAACCCGTTGAACGGTCAATAGACTTAAGCAACCGGACTTCTTCTTCAGCCGTCAAAGTTGGCACAACCGCAATCTTTCGGCAACCGCTGCTCGGCACGGCTGCAGTTAAATTAATCGCTGTTTCTCCGGTCATCCACAAAAAAGAAAGAAACACTCTTAGAGTAGATAACATTGTACGCATGCTCGTCTTTTGGTATGACCGGCTTATGAATACAATTACGGCACGTACATCGTCAAGCTGCAGAGTTGAAACTAACACAGGGAGTTCATTCTGCAAGCAGCTTAAAAACTGCCGAGAGACAGTACCGTACAGACTTCGAGTGCCGTTGCTTTTCCCAGCTTTAGCTAAATATCTTTGAAATGCTCCATGGATTCTCCTGTGCTCCGCAGACAAATAGTGATTCGGGTCAACATGGTGAAACTGCCACTCGTATCTTCCTGTATGATATACCTCGATTAGAATGGCGACAGCAAGTCGATACAGTTTAAATCGCCACATCTTGAGTGTGCCTTCTTCAAACTGTTCTCGCGCTTGCTTCACAAATTGATTGGCCAACTCCTCTAAAAAGGAGTTTTGACCATTGGATTGAAAATATTGATTCAATTCATTCCAAGCCAAACCATACTGGTATACCGTAGATTGACTGTGTCCAAGCGGTACAATTACCGCCCTTGCTTTGGTAATTAATTCGGTAACTAAGATTTTATCCAATGATATCGCCTCCCATAATAAATTTGGGTATTCCAAATTCATTATGGTGACGCCTTCATAATGGGACAATGGTTATCCCGAACATTTTAGGTAAAAATATAG
>Ga0074195_1002620_pt1 | contig 19400 bp, 19 predicted proteins | sample EPASupsiteHSE623_FD_64525 | JGI IMG/M metagenome (GOLD analysis project Ga0074195, IMG submission 64525) | Bioremediated contaminated groundwater from EPA Superfund site, New Mexico - Sample HSE6-23 | ecosystem: Environmental > Aquatic > Deep subsurface > Groundwater > Contaminated ...
TTGGGGGGGGGGGGGGGTGGGGGGTGTGTTTGGGGGGTAGTGGGGAAAGCTTAGCGGCAAAATTTCCCGCGGGCAAGGGATATTCCTGGTCCCCGTTCTGGGCGCGCGAGAGAAAATCGAGACTCCTTAGTCCCAAGGCGAGACAAATGCCCCCGATTGGCACTACAATTTCAACTATGGTCGTACATTGAGCGAGGAAGAGGGGCGGCACGTCCGCCGCAAGCGGTATCGCGGCACTCATCCCAGGTTTTTTTCCGAAAAGTACAAGGAACACGACCCACAAAAATACGCCGAAGATCTCAAGCAAGTTCTCGCCAGGGGGGATACGCCGGCTGGCAGCCATCGTCCCATCATGGTGAGGGAAATTCTTGAAGCGCTTTCGCCGCGCCCGGGCGAATTGGCCGTCGACGCTACCCTCGGCTACGGAGGCCATGCCTCCGAAATCCTTCCGAAGCTTCTTCCCGGCGGGCACCTCTATGGCTTCGACCGGGATCCGGCGGAGCTGAAGCGGACAACGGATCGGCTTCGGGCAAGGGTTATCCCGCCGGACGCGCCCGGCGACTGTTTCGTGCCCGTCGCCGCCAATTTCGCCACCCTGCGCGATTATTTCGTCGCGCTGAGCATCGACGGCGCCGACCTCATCTTGGCCGACCTCGGCCTTTCCTCGATGCAAATCGACGACCCGGAGCGGGGCTTCAGCTTCAAGCGGAAAGGGCCCCTCGACATGCGCATGAATCCAGAAGCGGGCCCCTCCGCGCGCGATTTCCTAGCCGCCGTTCCTGAAGCCGTCCTTCGTGACGCCTTGGCCGCCAACGCGGATGAGGCCATGGCCGGGGAAATCGCGCGCGCCATATGCCTGCGCCGCGGCCAGCTCGCCACGACCCGCGATTTGGCAGAAGCGATTTGTTCGGCATTCCCTGGCCTGCCCTTCAAAGATCCCGAAATGACGAAAACCCTTCGCCGCTGCTTTCAGGCTATCCGCATCGAGGTGAACGCCGAATTCGCCTCCCTCGAGGCTTTTCTCGCGAGCCTTCCCTCCTGTCTGAAGCCGGGCGGTCGGGTTGCCATTCTCTCCTTCCATTCGGGGGAAGACAAACGCGTCGAAGCCGCCTTCGCCGCGGGCCTCGCGCAAGGTCATTACGCCTCCATAAGCGGCGAAGTCATCCGACCCAGCCACGAAGAGCGCTATGGCAACCCCCGCTCAAGCTCAGCCAAGCTCAGGTGGGCGATCCGGGCGTAGGGCAAATTTGGCACACTGATTGTGCCGCCTTGGCGCCTCGCTCATTCGATAGTATATTAATATTCCTGAATATAAGGAGTATTAATGAAAAAACTGGCGATGATACTGATAAGCGCTCTCCTTCTGGTGGGGTCCCTTCACGCCCAAGCTTCGGGCTCGGCTTCAGCCGCAGCTGAAGCCGCAGCCGCGAAAGCCACTCCAATCAGCCCCAAGGCGGCAAAGGATCTGCTCGCGAGCGGAAAAGAGTTCGTCCTCCTGGACGTGCGGACCCTCGAGGAGTTCGTCGCCGGCCGCATCCAGGGTTCGGTTCTTTTGCCCTACGACCAGATCACCGCGGCGACCGCGGCCAAAATCATCGGCGCCAAGGACAAGATCGTCGTGGTGTATTGCCGCACCGGCCACAGGAGCGGGATCGCCGCGGCCACCCTCGTCTCCCTCGGCTACACGAAGGTCTTGGACATGGGGGGCATACTCTCCTGGCCTTATGCCACCATCGCGGGCGAGGCTAAAAAACCTTGAGAGATATAGCCGCGGTCGCCCGGTTGGCGACGCGTTCCTTTTCCTTTATTTTGTAGATTTCCTCGACCGCGAACTGCAGTTTCGTGACGACATTTTTCCTCGTAAGCGGGTAGAGGTAGAAGGTGTCTTCCAAAGTGGACAGGTCCAGGCAGTCGCCCTTGCTGAAATAATCGTACTCGATATGGAGGCTGTACAGCGAAAGGGGCTTCTTTTCCAGTCGAAAGTGTTCATTATCGGTAAACTTTTCCAGCACGAAGCCATCGATGGAGTGAGTCAGGGTCGCTTCGCCCATGCGGATATAACCTTTGGCGTTGGGCAGGGAATCGATGATGACCTTGTCCATGAAGAAGTAGGCGCCGTCTTCGATCTGCTTGCGGACCATGGCCCGCTCGAATTCGAACCAATCGGGAATACGCGAATATTCGGTCTTGCCCTCGACCGCCGAAAGCTCGCCGAGCTCGCTCATTCTCCAGCGCTTATGGCAATGCTCGCACCAGATCTCGTCCTTGTCCGAATTCATCCTGGATTCGGTCAGGCAATGCGGGCATTGATAGAGGATGTGGTGCAGCCCTTTCGCGCGGTTCGGGTGATCGATAACAATGTTGTTTTCCTTCTGCCAGGCATACTCGTCGTACGTGAAGGCCTCGTTGAGCCGCCGATTTATCTCCTCGACGCTGGCTTTCTCGATTTGCTCAGGCGTGAAGAGCTGGGTCATCGTCGCCTCGATCCGGCATTTTCGCTTTTCAAGGTTCCAGACGGGCTGCGAAAGGTAGTTCCCGTGCTGAATGAAGGTGACGACGGGCACTTTGTACATTTTCACCAGTTTCCCCAGGGAATCGGGCAAAACCGAATTCGTCCCGCAATAGGAATAGCGCGCCTCGGGGTAGAGGGCGAGAATGCTTTTATTTACGTCGAGGGCATACTTCATATTCTTGATGAGGACCAGGTCGTTCGTGAATTTGCGTTTGCAGATACAGCCGACCTGCCTTAAGAGCCATTCGCCTTTCAGGAAGCCATCGATCGCGACGACATAGTTGGCCTTGTGGGGGAAAATCGCCCGGGTGGCTGACTTGAAGTCGACGAAGGCCATGTGGTTCGAGATGAACAGATAGGGCGGCTTGAGGCCTTTCATGTTCACTTTCGTTATTTTCAGTTTCCGTTGCCAGATTTCCGGGAAGCTCAATAGCCACGCCACCGGGGTGAGGAACCAGCGCTGCTTGACCGGCTTTTTCGCCATATCGAACTTTCTTATCTCTTTCACGCGATCCTCTCGGCCGAAAAAAATGCCTGACACTCTCGAAGAACCGAACGCTGTCAGGAGTCCGCGCCCGCCGGGGCCAGGCTGGATTGTCGGCTCCGTCGGGAAGGGTTGTCAAGACGAAACATTCATAGTGCGATAGCCCTTTTTGCCTGTATTATTCGCGATTTTTAAAATTCATGGAATTAATTTGACAAACCTGCTTTTGTGCATTACACCAACATCGCCACATCTTTTATTGCGGAACATCGCCTGAGGGCAGAGATGCCCATAGGAGCAAGTCGTGAAAAAGGCTGTGCTTGCGGCGACGGTTATGAGCGCGCTCTTGGCGGGCTGTTCACCTTTCGCGATCAATACCAAGGGCTATTTGTACAAGGAAGAAGATCTCTACAGCGCATGGAAAAAGGTGTCTTCCCAGAAGTATATCTACGATGTTGGCGAGTATTGGGAAAGTCCCGCGGAGTTTGAGGCAAGAGGGGGCGGCGATTGCGAAGATTTCGCGTTCGCCCTGGTATACCTGCTCGGCAAAAACGCCCGAGCCGTATGCATCAAAAAACCCGACGGGACCTTACATGAAATCGTGCAGTACAAAGATAGCTTCCTTGAACCTCAGCGGTTCGGGATGTATTACGAAAAAAGCGCAATAGCAGTGCTGTGGGTCATGGATTACGATGAAACGATGAAGATGTCGACGCTCTGGGGCATAAAATCGCCGCATGAAAAAGACTCCTGCGTCGCGGCGTTCAGCGGCTCTTGCCTTCCAAAGGAAGGAATCTAGCAGCCTGCTCAAATTCGTCTGTTTGGCAAAAGCCGAATTTGCCATTCAAGTCAGCGTATCTATCGCGCAACGAAATTATAGCTTTGAAGAATTCCGCCGTGCACAGGAGGAGTCATATGGGACTTACTATTCTGCAAGCCTTGAAATTGGATGGTTTGCGAGATGGCCATGTCCTCACTGGGGAAAACAGTCTTGAACGTCAGATAGAATTCGTCGATATCATAGAGACACCTATCGGAACCGATTGGGATATCAAGGGCGGCCTGTTTTTAACAACCTTTTATGCGATAAAGGACGATATAAATGAGCAGCTCCGCACGATTGATATACTGAACAGCGGAGGATGTTCAGTGCTCGTTTTTCAGATCTGCGTCATGGATAAGCTGCCCCAAGAAGTAATCGATTATGCCGAAAGAATTGGATTTCCTATTATCGTCATACCCAGGGAAGTAACATATCCGACCTTGATTCAGCCTTTGGTCGGGGCGATTTTGAAAGAAGAAGCCGTCCTGCTGCAACGATCAGATGAGATAAATCGGCATTTGATGAATATCTGCGTTGAAGGCGGGGGGATTGATGCGATAATCAGCGCCCTAGGTAACCTGCTCAATCGCCCGGTTCTCGTATTGGATGCCTGGGGAGGAATTGTTTCATCTACCCGCGATGATTCGATGATCGGTTTCGAGCCAAAGTCGATTGATACCGAGATGCTCAATAAGAAGATACACGCGACACCCGTCTATCTCCCTGCGTTTAATTCCTGGTTCATGAAATTCTTGATAGGCAAGAACCATGAGCTTGACGGGTATCTCGTTATCAACGATTCTTCATTGACCTTGAGTTCCCTGGACCTTATCGCTGTTGAGCGAGCCTCTGTTGCTATCATATTGGAAATTGTGAAACGCCGCGCGGTAATCGAAATGGAGCGCAGCATCCGTCGCGATTTTATGGAAAACCTCCTGGCTTTAGAGAATTTAAAAATCGGCACTATCGCTGAACGGGCGCATAGCTTAGGCTGGGATTTCAAAGACAAGCATATAGTAGTTTTGTTTGAACTGAATGCGGAAAGCGATCCGGATCCCTATGAAAGCAAATTGGCAAGCGATTACCCCAAAAAGGGAAAAGCCCTTTTCTTCGATCATGCCTCGATGCTCCTGAATAGCAAAAACCCCTCCGCCATCCTCACTGAACAAGGCAATAATATTGTTTTCATTCCTCAATGCCCAACTCCGCAGAAGGATCCATCATGCAGGGGTATGATACAGGAACTCGTAGCATCGCTTAGGGTATTGCTTGGAAAGATCAATCCCGATTCAGCGGTCAGAGTTGGAATCGGCGGGTTTTATGAAAAAGCGGAAGGGCTTTTGCAGAGCTTCAAGGAGGCCAAGACAGCATTGGTAGTTTCCAGAAAGCTTTGTTTGGCTTCTGATGTAACCTGGTATGATGACATAATGCTTTACAGTATGCTGGAACGATTGGCATCCCAGCCCGAGACTATATCCTGGATAAGGCATTCCATTGGCGGCTTATTAGAATATGATGAAAAAAAAGGCACTGAACATATAAAAACCCTCGAAACATATCTCAGTTGCGGTCAGCATATAAAAGAGACAGCCTATCTTCTGAATATTCATCCAAAAACCTTAAGATATCGTCTGGATCGAATAAGAAAACTGCTGAAGATCGATCTTTTCCAGGGTGAGCAGCAGTTGATCTTTTATCTCGCATGCAAAATGCTTCGCTTGATTGACTTTAGTCAAAATGGATAAAGCGGAGTCCATTTTTTATCCTCTTTAGATACTTTTTTTGTGAACTGCCTATCATATGATAATATCATAGTTTAAATACGTCCTAAATAGATTGGCCCTTGGCGCTTTTCGTAATTCAGCACAGGGGGTACTGTTTTTGGACGCAGAGGCGAAAGGTGGTTTTGGAAGTATCTCATAGGAGGAAACGATGAAACGGAATCTATTAGTTGCGGCTTGTATTCTGATTGCGGGGCTTTTTGCGCTGGGAACGGCATACGGCGCTCCCGGAGACAGTGAGATAAAAATAGGAGTGTTGGGACCGACAACCGGCACTATGGCGATTGGCGGAACGCATCAGAAAGATGGCGTTCAATTCGCGATCGACGAAATCAACGCAGCTGGCGGGGTTCTCGGCAAGAAATTGACCGCTCTATACGAAGATACCGAAGGCAATGCGCAGAATGCCGTAAATATCATGAATAAATTTTTATATAAAGATCAGGTTACGGCAACCATTGGCTCCAACAACAGCCCCGAGATTTTAGCGGTCTTGGATATTATCGCCAAAGCAAAAACGCCGCATATCGTCCCCTCCGGCGTTGCCGCCGGCATTACGCAAGCGGGCAATGAATGGGTATTCCGCATTACGGCGACCGATATTACTTTTTCGAAAGCATTGGTTGATTATGCGGTCAAGAAACTCAATGCCAGCAAAGTGGCTATTATTTTCGACACCAATGACTACGGACAGGGCGGCAGAAAGATGGTGGAGGAAAACCTGAAGGCTAATGGCCTAAACGCTGTAGTCTCGGAAGGTTATACCACCGGCACCAAGGATTTTTCCCCGATATTGCTGAAAGTCAAATCCTCAGGCGCGGACGCTCTTATAATTTGGGGCAATTACACCGAAGGCGCCCTTCTTGTTCGCCAAATAAGGGATTTGAATCTTAAATGCAATGTCTTGGTATCCACTGGCGTGACAATCGGCAATTTCTTCGAATTGGCCGGAGACGCGGCGGATAATATCTATGGCGTTACCTCCGGTTTCAGCTCGCAGAGAACTGATGATATTGCCGTAGCTTTCGTGAACAAGTTCAAGGCCAAAAGGGGATATATTCCCGATATCAATGTTGTATTGGCCTATGACGCAATCAATGTGCTGGCTCAGGCGATCAAAAATGCCGGTTCGACCGACAAGACAGCTATCCGGAATGAACTCCGCAAAATCCAGAACTTCCAGGTTGTAAGCGGCACGATCTCCTTCAGAGCGAATGGCGAAGGCGGCAATGGCTATTTAATGCTCAAAATTGAAAAAGGCGTGCCCAAACTCATTCAGTAGCGATGGTGCCTTCAGCCTCTAGTGCTTTTTTAGAAAGCAGGTATTTTGCAGGGTGATCAAGAACGCGCTTAAACGCATTTTTGGTCACCCATTTGATGTAAATGGGAGAGGGACGTGAAGAAGCGATTGGAAATTGACAGAAGCGCTCAATGCGTTGGCTGCAGGCAATGTGAGCTGATTTGCAGCTTGCTTCATGAAAATATTTTCGCTCCCTGGCTGTCGCGCGTAATCATTATCAAGGATGAAGCGACTGCAGACTCTCGCGCGATCATCTGTCAACAATGCAATAATGCGAAATGCGCTAAAGCTTGTCCGAATCAGGCTATCATAATGGGAGCTTATGGCGTGCTTGTCGTTGATTCAAGCCGATGCAATGGCTGTATGGAGTGCGTGAAAGCGTGCCCCTTTAGCGCAATGCGCTTCAATGAGCCGAAACACCTCGCAATCAAATGCGATCTTTGCGGTGGTGACATTCAGTGCGCGACGGTATGCCCAGCCCATGTGCTGATCGTAGGGGGGGAGCGATGAGCGCCTTCAATTCATTCAAAGTACTTCATGTCAATTTGAATGATCTAAGCTATCGGGTGGAAATATTCGATGAAACCTATCTGAAACGATTCCTTGGCGGTCGCGGCATTACTTCCTATATCCTCTATAGGGATGTGCCGAAAGGTATCGATCCTCTTGGACCGGAAAACATTCTGGCATTTGCGCCTGGCACTTTTGGGGGAACCAGCGCTCCAACCGCCGCGCGCACCACGGTTACTGGCAAAAGCCCGGCTACCGGTCTGTTCATGAAAGCGAACATGGGCGGACACTGGGGAGCGGAGCTTCGATACGCCGGTTACGACGCGCTTGTGGTACATGGCAATTCCAGCGTTTGGATCAACCTTATAATCAAGAACGATGAAGTTCGTTTCGAGTCTGCGGAGCAGTATCTGGGACAGGGCGTCAAGGATACGACAGCTAATATTTCAAAGAACCATCAAGATTTGCCCGATATCGCCGTGTGCTGCATCGGTCAGGCGGGCGAACATCTTGTGAAATATGCCGGCATATTTTCTTCTGTCTACAATACTGCCGCGCGGGGCGGTTTGGGCGCTGTAATGGGCGCAAAGAAGTTGAAAGCGATTTGCTGCTTTGGAAGATCGGGCCTTACCGTGAAGGATAACGCAAGATTTCTGGCCGCGGTGCGCGAATGCCTGGGAAGCATCAAGTCCGTAGGCAGATGCGCTTACTACAAGGAATACGGCACAGCGGGCGGCATGATCGGACTGAATGAAAGCGGGACTCTTCCCGTCCGCAATTTTCAGCTTGGTTACATGAAAAATGTCTATAATATCAGCGGCCAAGCCCTGACCGAAAAAGGCTATCTTGTGCGGCGGGACTCCTGTTTCAGCTGTACGATTTCCTGCAAACGATACTCAAAAACTTTGGATGAATATAAAGGATGCGAATCGGGCGGTCCGGAATACGAGACCATTAGCGTATTCGGCGCGGGTTGCATGATCGACCGAATGGATCCTTGCCTGCGCGCGAACTATCTCGTGAATCTATATGGCCTGGACAGCATTTCCTGCGGTGCCGCCATACAATGGGCCATGGAAACAGCCGAAAAAGGATTGCTGCCGAAAACATTCAAGGATCCAGCGAGCGGCAAAGAATATACTTTGGAATTCGGCAATGCTGAGGCAATGCTGGCGCTTATTGAAATGATCGCTTTTAGGCGTGGTTTGGGGAATTTGCTCGCCGATGGGGTGAAGGCGGCGGCTGAGCAGGTCGGGGGAGAGTCATGGAAATGGGCGATTGAGGGAAAGGGATTGGAGCAGTCCCGAGTGGAGACTCGTGTCGCCAAGGGATATGGCTTGGCTTTTGCTACAAACCCCAGAGGACCTGATCATCTTTATGGTCAGCCTATGGCCGAAGGTGGCTATTCTCCTGAAATGCGTGAAGTTATCACCCTGATTACTGGCAGCGATAAATACGCGGTGTCGAGTTCAATCGCGAAAAAACCTGAAATTGTGGCATGGCATGAAGAAGTCTTTGCTATTACCGACGCGCTTGGTCTATGTTCCCGCGCAACGCTGTCAACGTACGCTATCTCGCCCGAACATATGGCCAGACTCTATGAAGCCGCGACGGGAATAAAAATAGCTGAAACGGAGATGTTCGAGGCGGCACGCCGCATAATCAATATGGAAAGATTTTATAATATTCGCGAGGGCATGAAAAATGATGCCGACAGATTGCCCTGGCGGCTGATGAACGAACCTTTGAGAAGACCGAACGGGGACGTTCACATGAATTCCAAGGAAGAAATGAAGGAGATGCTGGAAAAGTATTACGTAATTCGTGAATGGGACGGTAGCGGTCGGCCTACGAGGGCAACTATCCAAAAGTACGGATTGGATGATCTTATAAAACCAGGGGATTGTGATTATGGCGATTAGAATTGTCGGTATTTCCATGAGCCCAAGACACGCAAATACGGAACTCATGGTGAAGGCTGCGCTCGAAGGAGCCAAAGCCGTCGGCCCCGATGTGGAAACGCAATTTGTCTCTCTTGCCGGGAAAAATATCCAAGGCTGCATCAATTGCCGCGCTTGCGTGAAAAAGGGTTTTTGCGTCCTCAAGGATGACTGGGAGGAGTGTTTTCGGCCTCTTCGGGATCCTGTGCCCGATGGCGTCATTTTCGGGGCGCCGGTTTACTTTTTTGGCTTGAATTCACAAGCTAGGGCATTTATGGAGCGCACAACGTCGCTGTTGAAGGGCAATTTCTTCCCGGAAGCAAAGCAGTTTCCGCCGGACTGGACCAAGACCGCAGCCGCTGGATTGGCAGTGGGCTTTGATCGAAATGGAGGGCAGGAACATACAATTTCCTCGCTTGGGCATTGGTTTCTGATCAACAATTTCGTTGTGGTCGGAGGGACTCATGTCGGCTATATCGGTGCCCCGGGATGGAATATGGGCGGATCCCAAAAAGATTCAATTTTAAACGACACCGAAGTCGGCATGAAAGCAGCGGCTATAATCGGAGAGAAGGTTGCCAGAACAGGTTGGATGCTCAAACTGGGAGCGGAAGCGATCGATAGGATGAAGAAAGAAAAATAGCATGAAACACGTCAATCTGGAGGTATTCGGCGGGATCGCAGCGCAGCAGAGACAACACATGGAAATTTCCGACCAATGCGATGTGCATGATTTGTTGGTTTTGCTTGAGACTGAAAAGCGATTGCCAAAAAAGTTCGGGAAAGGAAAAGGATTTTCCGAATTTATTGTCTTTGTCAATGGAAGAAATGTAATGGTAGGGGAAAGAGTGAACAGCATTTTGGATGAAGATGATAATGTAGTGATAATTCCTGCGATGGCTGGAGGTTGAATAATGACATTGCTGACTTTCTTGTTCGCCGCGAAAGCGGAGATGCTTTAATTGGAGCAGTCAATTGCAGACTAATTTATCAGACATTTTGCAAGTCATAGTCAGTGGCAGCGCCATGGGGTGCATTTACGCTCTTATGGCGCTTGGATTTACGCTGACTTATAATTCATTGCGGCTCATCAATTTCGCTCAAGGTGATATGTATATGCTGGGGGCCGTTGTCGGACTGAGCTATTTCAAGATGGGAATACCGTACCCTGCCGCTATTCTTCTTGCGGGTTTGTCATCGGCGGTGATAGGGATAGGGATAGAGCGATCGATTTTCCATCCGCTTCGGAATCATCCTCCTCTCAATATGATAATTGCGACAATAGGCATTTCTATTACCATCCGGGCTGGGGCGCAGTTGATTTGGGGTTCGCAGGCCATGTCGTTCCCTGCTGTTTTTGGAAGCAAGCCGCTTAAGATAAATGACATAGTAATAATGCCAGCGTACTTATGGGTATTGGCGATTGCGGTGTCGGCGATTTTTGTCCTGCAGTTTTTTTTCAAGAAAACCATAACCGGAAAAGCGATGAGCGCGACAGCGCAGCACAGGGAAGCCGCTTCGATGATGGGCATAAACATAGAGAGAATGGACTCCCTGGCCGCAGCTATCAGCGCTGGGCTTGGGGGAATCGGCGGAATTTTGGTAGGCCCGATTTTTTTTGTGGAAACGGAGATGGGAGCGTTGGCGGGCTTGAAGGGTTTCGCCGCTGCAGTACTCGGGGGCTTTGGGAGCGTGCCGGGAGCCATTGTGGGTGGAGTGACGCTTGGTCTAGCTGAGAGTTTGTCTGCGATCCTGATTTCTTCAAAATACCGCGACGCGATAGCATTTCTTGTTCTTATCGTTGTATTGGTGTTCCGGCCCAACGGAATACTTGGCGCGAGGCAAAAAAAGGTGAAGCTATGAAACAAGTATCATCCAGGCTTCACGCCGGGAAAATGCCCATCTTTTGGCTGGCGATCCTGATCGCTTTGCCATTCATCGTTAAAAATATTTATTATCTTCATCTGGCAAATGCGGCGATTATCCTGATTATCCTGACCGTGGGACTGAATCTTCTTACCGGCTACGCGGGCCAGATTTCCATAGGCCATGCCGCTTTTTATGGGATCGGGGCATATGCGTCTGCATTTATGACGGTGAGACTCGGATGGTCTTTTTGGGTAGCGCTTCCGCTCTCGGGCCTTCTTTGCAGCGGAATCGGATACCTTATCGGCAAACCAACGCTGAAACTCAGGGGCGCATATCTCGCGATAGCGTCAATAGGCGTTGGGGAAATTACGCGCCTGGTTCTGATCAACTGGTCCCAGGTTACGGGCGGCGCTGAAGGATTCAAGGGCATTCCCTCTCCGAAATTGTTCAAGTTTGCATTGGACAGCGATTTTAGATATTACTGGCTTTTAGCTTCAATTCTCGTCGTCGTTTATTTTTTGGCTAACAGGCTTATAGATTCGGAAATAGGCCGCGCTTTCCGCGCCGTGCGAGAAGAGGAAATTGCGGCGGAATTCATGGGGGCGGATACCGCAAATCTGAAAGTCCGCGTATTTATGATATCGACTTTTCTCGCTGGTATCGCGGGCTGCCTGATGGCGCATATGGATGGATATCTTTCGCCATTCAGCTTCAATTTTACGCAATCAGTAGCGTATTTAATGATGGCGCTTGCGGGCGGACTAGGCAGCAAATGGGGGCCTATCGTCGGCGTATTGCTGCTGACCTACGCAAAGGAAGCATTCCGGTTCTTCAACGATTACCAGCTGGTAATCTATGGATTGCTCCTCGTGCTGCTGATTGTTTTCATGCCCAAGGGAGTGTGTGGCTCCATCAAGGATCTTTACTTGAAGCTGGCCGGAAGCCGAGGCAAAAATGGGAGATAAAATTCTGGCAACCCGCGGATTGACGAAGCGATTCGGCGGCCTCACAGCTCTTTCATCCCTTGATTTCCACATAGAGCGCGAATCCATCCACGCGATCATCGGACCGAATGGCTCAGGGAAAACAACATTTTTTAATGTGATCACGGGCATGTATACCCCCGAGGAAGGGAACGTAATTTTCAACGGCAAGGATATTACGGGCATGTCGCCTCATAAGATTGCCCAACTTGGAATGGGCCGGACATTCCAGACGCTTTTTCTTTTCAAGCAGATGACGGTCCTTGAGAACGTCCTGATTGGACTGCAATGTCGCTCCCGGTACTCAATGATTCAGAACACCCTCTTTGCAATACAGCGAAAGAAAGAAGAGGCGAAGTTGCAGGAAAGCGCTGAGGAGCTACTTACCTTTATGGGGCTTTACGATGAACGCGACAACTTGGCAAAAAACCTTCCCTACGGCAAGCAGCGTTTATTGGAGATCGCCCGCGCATTAGGAACGACACCAGAAATAATTCTGCTGGATGAACCTGCGGCGGGTATGAATCCTCAAGAGTCGCAAGAATTGGTGGAACGCGTAAAAGAAATCAGGGATAAATTTAAAATCACGGTACTTCTGATAGAGCATAATATGCATCTCGTAATGCAATTGGCTGATGTTATCACGTGCCTAGATTATGGTTCGAAAATCGCCGCCGGGCTGCCCTGCGATGTGGCGATAAACCCTCGCGTCATAGAAGCCTATCTTGGCACTAAAGCGAAAGAAACAGGCGTGAAGATTGTACAGGAATGCGTTACAGACTGATTCGAAAATTGCTCAAAACTGCAACATATGCATGCGGGCGCAAGCGAATGGGAGTAGTAATTTGCTATGCTGAAACAAGTACTTGAAATTGTTGATTTGGTTGACGGAATGGTCACCGGGAATCAAGTGGCGGAATATCTATATTCCAGCGGCGCTAACGATATCACCGTATTCCCCGTGGAAGGCGAGCGAGGCCATACCGATTTCATTCGTATATTCATAAAAGGCAAAGACGGCAAAAAGAGCGGCGGGAGTACGCCAACATTGGGAGTAATAGGGAGGCTTGGAGGAGTTGGGGCTCGTCCTGAACGCATTGGATTGGTTTCGGACGCGGATGGAGCAATCGTTGCATTATCGGTGGCCTTGAAACTCCTGCGCATGCAACAGCGGGAAGACTGGCTGGACGGCGATGTAATCATTACAACACACGTTTGTCCGAACGCGCCGACACTGTTTCACCAGCCGGTGCCCTTTATGAATTCCCCCGTCGACATGGCGACGCTGAATACTCACGAAGTGATGCCTGAAATGGATGCGATACTATCGGTGGACGCGACCAAGGGAAACTATATCGTGAACTGCCGGGGGATCGCGATTTCGCCGACGGTATTGAATGGGTATATCTTGCCTATCAGTCCGCGTCTGCTGGATTTGGCGGCATATGTCACCGGCAGGCTTCCCGTGGTTCTGCCATTGAGCCAATATGATATTACGCCCTATGGCAACAACTTGAACCATATCAACAGCATCATGCAGCCTGCGGTTGCCACCGAATCACCGGTTGTGGGCGTGGCCGTGACTGCGCAGACAACGATACCCGGCAGCGCTACCGGAGCATGCCAGGAGATTGATCTTCGGGATGCGGGTCTATTTTGCGTGGAAACGGCAAAATGCATGAAACAGGGTGCTGATTTGTTCTATAGCAAAATTGAATATGACCGAGCGATTGGAATCTATGGGTCGATGGCGCATTTCAAAAAGCCGAGGTAATAGGACATGCTTGCTGCAAAAGATGTTTATGCGGGTTACGGGAATATCCGGGTTCTCAAAGGCATCAGCATGAATATCAGCCAAGGACAGATTGTCGCGCTGATAGGGGCCAATGGGGCAGGGAAAACAACAACATTAAAAGCAATCTCCGGATTGGTGCCATTGACGACTGGGGAAATTATCTTCGATGGTGTCGATATTTCGCATAAGAAAGCTCATGAAATGATCAAGCTTGGAATTTCCCAGGTTCCTGAAGGAAGGCAAGTATTTCCGGAACTTTCCGTATTGGACAATTTGATTCTTGGAGGATATTCCATAAAAGACAAGCACACCGTATCCGAAAGAATCGAGGATATGTTCAAAAAATTTCCGCGTCTGAAAGAGCGCCGTCGTCAGGCGGCTGGAACTCTATCCGGCGGAGAGCAGCAAATGGTTGCCCTTGCTAGAGCCTTGATTTCAAGTCCAAAACTTCTGCTGCTAGACGAACCCTCGATGGGGTTGTCGCCAAAACTTGTGGATGAAGTGTTTGCCATAATAGCAGATCTTCGGGAGCAAGGCATCACGGCTTTGCTGGTGGAGCAAAACGCCCTCATGGCGCTGAGCATAGCCAATTACGCGTATGTCATCCAAACCGGAAGAATCATATTGGAAGGGCCCGCGTCCGATATGATCGCGAATGAAGAAGTGCGCAGGGCATACTTGGCGCAATAGAAAAACAAAAGGAGGACGAAATGGAACGAAAACCCATGGCAAAATGCAAAATAACTGTCTTGAAAACGCTGTATCATGAGGACCTGGTAAAGGAATATTTGCTTCCGGAAAAATGGGACTCGTATAAAAGCTGCTATAGGCATTTTGTCGGGCAGGAATTCATCATCGATTCTTTCAACAAGCCCGAGAGCTTTTGTTCCTGGGCTTGGGCGGATATCCATCGCGAAATCATAGGCATCATGTGCAACGCCGATTTTCCCGCTAGCATTAAGCCAGGGGTGATTATCGCATCCTGTACTGACGGTTTGCGCCCGGTAGTCTTCAAGTTGGAACGGATTGAAAATTGACGTATTGGAAAAACAGGAGAAAATGAAGTGATATTTCTTGTGCTCACGGAAGATTGCCATACTATCGAATGGAAAGATAAAGAAACCCTTCTTAAGGAAGAAGTTCGATATGTATGGAATCTTCAGAAAAGAGGGATCATTCGAAATATCTGGTTTGTAAGAAATAGCAAAAGCGCAGTGCTAATGGTTGAGGCGGAGAGTGAAGGGAAAGTCAAGGAATTATTCGATACGCTGCCCTTAGTAAAAGAACAACTGATTAGGTATAAAGTACTAGAACTTGCGGCTTATAACGGCTATGAGAGGCTTTTTCTTGATGGTAACAACAAATAAAGCTAGTCCTGAATCCTGTGCTTGCCTATATCACTCTAATCGCGATTAATCGATCGCGGACAAAACGACCGCCTTCCCGTCATGGTCGCCGGTCGTGAATTCCTTGTCGTCGACCACGTTGGCCAAGTTATACGCGCCGTCGATTTTATAGACGCTTCCCTTGTCCATTTTCGCGCTGAAATCGTCCCGCGCCCTGATGAAGGATACGTAGCGATGATGCGCCCTGTCGAAAATCTTGAAGGATTCGGTGCTGAAAGCCCCAACAAAAATAAAGCGTCCGCCATCGCTGAACGGCCCCATTATCCTTCCATGGTTGTTCGTCAGGAAAAAATCCTTGTTGGAGAATGCCATGCGCTTGTCGTTTGGGATCTGTCCGTACTGGCGATCGCCGATAAGCGCGGCATAGCCCGACGAATGGCCGCGCTCCTCATCGTAACCGGCTATCTTGCATGCCCTCATAAGCTTTTCGATGGCGGCTTTTTCCGTTTCAGAATAGGCATCGATGAATATGACGTTGATCGGTTCGAACAGTTTCCTGTTCTGATAGGTTTCCCCGAACCAATGGGAAGGTTCCCCGTTTTCATGGAGAAGCCATTTTCCTATCGCGGGCAAATCCATCCGTTGGGCGTTTTCCTGGCCCACGACAGAAGAGAGCGCGAAAAGCGCGAACGGAAGCCCTATGGTCAGCGCCAGTGTTTTTGCCTTGCCTATCATGTGTTTCCCCTCCCGAGGTCAAGACGCGCCAAAAAATATAGCGCTATGAAATACGGCAATACATAGTATAATACGAAATAAAACGTTGGAGACGGCTGATCGAAGCACCATATCCAGGAGGTCATTATGTTTGGAAAGGAACCGGCGGCGGTCCAGAAACGCACGCTCGTGGATTTCAAGCGGATGAAGGCCAAGGGCGAACCCCTCACCTGGATCACCGCCTACGACTTTCCCCTGGCCCAATGCGCCGAGGCGGCGGGAATCGACATGATCCTCGTCGGCGATTCGGGCGGGATGGTCCAGCTCGGCTATCAAACCACCAACCCCGTCACGATGGACGAGATGATCACGCTTTCCCGGGCCGCCAGGACGGGAGCGCCGAACACCTTCCTCGTGGGCGACATGCCCCAGGGCTCGTACGAAGTATCCAAGGAAGAAGCCATCCGGAGCGCGATGCGTTTCGTCAAGGAAGCGGGCTGCGACGCCGTGAAGCTGGAAGGCGGGCGCAGGATCGTCGACAAGGTGAAGGCCATGGTCGACGCGGGCATCCTCGTCATCGGGCATCTCGGACTGACGCCCCAGAGCACGGCTTCCTTCGGAGGCTACCGCGTCCAAGGCAAGACGGTGGCGAGCTTCGAGGAAACCATGGACGATGCCCTCGCCCTGCAGGAAGCGGGCATATTCGCTTTGCTGCTGGAGGCTATGCCCTCGGAGCCGGCGGCCAAGGTCGCGAAAAAGCTCAAGATCCCGGTCTACGGGATCGGAGCCGGCGTCGACGTCGACGGACAACTCATCATCATGCACGATTTGCTCGGCCTCTACTCCCGATTCAGACCCTGGTTCGCGAAATGCTATGTGCCGCAGGCGGCCGCCCGATACGCGGAGCACCTCCAATCGGCGCAGGACCTCCGCAAGCTCGGGAGGGAAGAGCGGGCCGACGGCCTCGGTTTCATCGCGCGCGAGGCTATCTCGATCTATGTCGATGAGGTACGTTCGCGCGTCTTCCCCGGCGGCGAGTACAGCTATCCCATCAAGCCGGAAGAGCTCGAAGGGCTGAAGCATTCAAAGTATTGGTGAGCGACGAGAATAAGGAGTAGACGCGATGGACGATCTCCAGAAACTGCTGGGCATACCGGCCGAGTATCTCGATTCGATAAACGGGCTCCTGCTCGATCCCGGCGCGGCCGCGATGAAGGATTTCTTCGCCGTGGTGGCCAAATACGGCAGCCCGGAGGAAATCAACCGCAAGCATGCCGAGTCCAGGAAGCTGGATTCCCTGCTCGCGAAGGCGGGCGCTAGGAACAAGGGATATGTCGACGACCTGAAATGGCTCATGAAAAAGCGCGACGAAGGGGCGTTCACCAGCGTCGAGGCTTACCGCGAGCGAGTGCTCAGCGGCCGTGAAAAGGGCATGAAATTCGCCGAAGGCTCGGCCGTTACCCTCGAAGTCTCGGCCCTCCAGTACTTCCCCTGGATCCGCCCCATGTGCGAGCGGGCGATCAAGGAGGGAAGCCTGATTCCCGGGCGCTTCATCGCCGTACGCAAAATGAAGGAAGCGGAGGCCGACGGCGACCTGCCCGCCATCATCGCGGCGATGGACATCATGGGCTCATCCTTCGTCGAAACGCTGGACACGAAGGGCACCGATGGCTCGAATCCCCACCTGGGCGGGCCGGCCACCATCACGGGCTATTTCGGCGGGATCGGCCAGCCGAACGCGCACGCCCTCCAATGGCTCGATGAATTCCTCTATTACTACACGAACTACGGCGTCCAGGACGTGCTGAATTTCAATTCGGGCACGATTCTGCTCGGCTTCCTTCTTTATCGGCTGGGCGTGAACATCCATTTCAAAATTTCCGTGTTTTTCGGTTCGGACAATCCCTACAGCGCGCTCTGGATCATGATGGCGGCGAAGCTATTCAGCAGGGCTGACGGCACGACCCCTCTCATCGGCTTCAACTGGTCCAACTCGGTCGATAATCGGACCATGGAGATAGCGGCCCAATCCCGCAAGGCGCTGGGTTTCGAGAAGGTGATCCGTTTCGAGCACCACATCACGGAAACGTGGAAGAGCATCATCATCCAGCCCTACAATCGAAGGGCCGAGCTTTTGGATGTCGCCGGCCATGTGGCGAACATTTCGGCGAAGCACGAAGGCGGCGACCCGGAAGTCGAGCAAACCAGGGCGCACGCGTCGGATATTCTCGACTATTTCCGGGATAAAAAGGAAATCGTGGAGTCAGGCGACTGGGACAATCTCGAGCTGAACTTCGCCGACAAGGTCGACGCCTGCAACCACACTGCCCGCGCCCTTACGGAAAAGGGCCTGAGCTTTATCGCGGCGCCGAAGCTGCACCGGTAAAGGCGGATCAAGCTGGCCTGGGAGCGCCTTTGGGAGCTCCCGAGGCGAACGTGTCTTGTTTTAAAGCATTCGTTGCTTTCCCTGTCGTGATTCCCAGAGATACTGTCAGACTATGACAGTATCTCATTTTTTTTCATGAACAGAGCCACAAAAAAGATCAGCTAGAACATCCCCATCAAAGATGACCGATAGATATTGTGATGAAATTCTTGATACTAAAAATAAGTTGACACGTTTCAATTTCCATGGCAATAATGCTTCAACAGTCTGCCTGCTGCATGCAGGAGGACACAGGGAGGATCAGATGAAGAAAAGGATTCTATCGCTTCTGCTTTTGTGCATGCTGGCGCTGTCGTTCGCCACGGCCCAGGGATCGAAGAAAATTGAGCTGACGTTTTTCTACCCGGTGCAAGTAGGCGGACCGCTTACCAAGCTCATAGAAAAAATCTGCGCTGACTTCACCGCAGAGAACCCGAATATCGTGGTGAAGCCAGTGTACACGGGCAACTACGACGACACCGTGGTCAAGATCCAAACCGCCAGACAGGGCAAGAATCCGCCGGAGGTCTTCGTCAACCTCGCGACGCAGCGCTTTTCCATGGCCTCCACGGGAACCGCGATCGCCCTCGACAGCCTGATCGCCGCGGATGGCGCGGCGGGGAAAGCCTATATCAACGATTTCCTTCCCGGATTTATGGAAGATTCCTATGTCGACGGCAAAATCTACAGTATCCCCTTCCAGAGGAGCACGATGGTGCTCTTCTACAATAAAGACGCGTTCGCGGAAGTCGGCCTCAATCCCGAAGCCCCTCCCAAGACGTGGGATGAACTTGTCGAGTATTCCAAAAAACTCGTGAAGAAAGACGCGGCGGGCAACGTTACGCGCTACGGCGTGGGCATCGCTCTCAATTCCGGATCCGCTCAGTGGGCATTTACCGGCTTTGCCCTCCCGAACCC
>Ga0074195_1002621_pt1 | contig 19398 bp, 15 predicted proteins | sample EPASupsiteHSE623_FD_64525 | JGI IMG/M metagenome (GOLD analysis project Ga0074195, IMG submission 64525) | Bioremediated contaminated groundwater from EPA Superfund site, New Mexico - Sample HSE6-23 | ecosystem: Environmental > Aquatic > Deep subsurface > Groundwater > Contaminated ...
GGTGGGGCAAAAAACCCGACTGACGCAAAAAATCGGTTGTAAACGACGGAATTTCAGGCCTTCAGCAGAAAAACCGCACAATTTTCGCGACTTTAAAAAAACTGCCAGTTTTGCAACAGGCTCATTTGCGGGGAAACGTTTTGCTGGAACCTGCCCGGCGGAAATTTGTAACCTTGTACTTGCGATGATAAAACTCGTTTTGAAATCCGAGGAATGGCTGGTCAAATCCGAAAAAGGCGCGGTGACGCTGCTTGTCGCGTTGATGGTGTCGCTTTCGTTCCTGCAACTGGCGCTGCGGCTGGCGTTTTCGCGCAGCATACTCTGGCTGGACCCGCTGCTGCGGCATTTCGTTCTATGGACGGGATTTTTCGGCGCGGCGCTGGCCGCGCACGAAGGAAAGCATTTCGCGCTGGACGCGGCGCAAAAGCTGCTTCCCGGCAAAGCCCGGCGCGGCGCGGAAATCATCTGCGCGCTTTTCACCGCCGCCGTCTGCGCGCTGCTGCTCGCCGCCGGAGCCGCGTTCATAAAGGACGAGATGGCATCGGGCTCCGCCGCGTTTTCCGTCGGAAATTTCGCCGTCGCCTCCTGGTGGCTGGAGCTGGCGCTGCCGCTGGGTTTTTTGCTGATTTTGTTCCACACACTGGCCGGCTTGCTGCGCGCGCCGCAAACCGGCAGCGATTCGGGCCAGTTGTACATCCCGCCGCAAGAGGCAGACAGGTAAATGGGCCTCCTTATCGCCTTGATAATCGTGCTGCTCTCGCTGGCGGGAGCGCCGGTTTTTTCGCTTATCGCGGGCGGAGCGCTTTACGCTTTCCATTCCGCGCAAATCAATTCCTCGGCGGTGATTGTGGAGATGCTGCGGCTGGCCAGCCTGCCCGCGCTCATCGCCATCCCGCTTTTCACGTTTTCCGGCTATGTGCTGGCGGAGTCCGGCGCGCCGCGCCGCCTGCTGGCGCTGGCGGGCGCGCTGCTGGGCTGGCTGCCCGGCGGCATAGCCGCCGCCGCGCTGGTTTCGACGGCGGCGTTCACGGCTTTCACGGGCGCGTCGGGCGTGACAATAATCGCGCTGGGCGGGCTGCTGTATCCCATGCTGCGCAAGCACGGCTATTCCGATGAATTCACGCTGGGCCTGCTCACCACCACGGGCAGCCTGGGGCTGCTTTTCCCGCCCAGCCTCCCCATAATACTTTACGGCATAGTCGCCAAAGTCAGCATAGACAAGCTGTTCGCCGCGGGCGCGGTGCCCGGCGTGCTGCTTATCGTCATACTGGCGGTTTACGCGTTCTTCACCGGGCGCAAGGCCGGGATAAAGGGCGAGCCGTTTTCGCTCCCGGCGTTAAAGGCCGCAGCGCGCGAGGCGGTTTGGGAGATACCGCTGCCGTTTCTCGTAGTCGGCGGGATTTACGGCGGCTGGTTCACCGCCAGCGAGGCCGCCACCGTGATGGCGGTATACACCGTCGCGGTGGAAGCATTCGTTTACAAAGACCTGAATTTGCTCAGGGATATCCCTCCGATAATCAGCCGCAGCATGATGCTCGTGGGCGCGATTTTCGTGGTGCTGGGAACCGCTCTCGGCCTCACCAATTATCTGATAGACGCCGAGATTCCCGCCAAATTGTTCGGCTGGCTGCACACGTTCGTCGAAAGCAAATTCGCGTTCCTCGTGATACTCAACATGTTCCTGCTGGTGGTGAACATGGTGGAGATTTTCTCCGCCATCATCATCGTGGTGCCGATAATCGCGCCCGTGGCGGCGCAGTACGGCATAGACCCCGTGCATTTGGGAATTATATTCCTGCTCAATCTCGAAATCGGCTACATGACGCCGCCGCTGGGACTCAATCTTTTCCTCGCCAGCCGCCGCTTCAACGCGCCGCTTTCAAAACTCTACGCCGCCGTGTTCAAGTTCTGGCTCATGCTCCTGGCCGCCCTGCTGGTGGTGACGTATCTGCCCGGCCTGAGCCTCTGGGCGGTGAAATAGCGGGATTTTGACGAGGATACAATGCATGAGTAAAAAAATTATTTCACTGATTTTGCCTGTGGCCGCCATGATGATAGTTGTATTTTGCGGCCGGTTGTTGCAGGGATTTATCGCAAATAAACTGGTGTTGGCAACTTGTTGGGCAATTATAGGTTCGACGGTATCTTTCGGTATTCATTCGCTTAACTCGTTCATGGCGCGCAAGGCAGGCATAAAAATCCCCGCGTCCGGTTCGTTGCTCGGGTTGGCGTTGGGCATCGGGCTGGGAATGCTTGTAAGTCTTGTTTCAGGCATGGCTTATTATGGCGTTTACAAACCCGCCATAGTCGGCACCACAGTATCGCATATCGGGGAAAGGCTGCCGTTATCGGCAATAGCCAGCATTTCCAGCGCGCTGATTGAAGAAACCGCTTTTCGCGGGGGCGTGGTACATTTTGCAGCCGGCTACTGGGGACAAACGGTGGGACTGCTGTGCGGAAGTTTGCCCTTTGGATTGCTGCATTTGTCCAACAGATTCTGGGGTATTCCCGTGAATTTGATGCATGTGCTGGGCACTGCCATGTCCGGCTTGCTGCTTTCCGCCGTCTACCTTAGATGGGGGTTGCTTTCAGCTATAGGGTTGCATTGGGTGTGGAATTCTTTGTGCGCGGTCTGGATTCCGCTATTTTGCCCTGGCACCGGCGGAGTTGTGCAATTTGAAGGTTCCCCCACCACAACATTGATTCTGGCAATGGCATCCGCAGCAGTTTTGCTTTTTAAAACAACCGGAAAACCACGAGAGTCTCTGCCGTCGGGGCGCGTTGAAGGGTAATCGGAATAAATGTTATAAACTGATATGCCGTTTTTCTGGGTTTGGCTTATAGTGGTGATCATCGCGACGGCGTTAGTTATCGTCGGCGTTTCGTGGTATTACAGCAAGCGCGTGCTGCAGCCGCTCAACCACCGCGTGCCGCTTTCGGTTTTTCCCGACCAGTTCCACCTGCCGTTTGAAAACGTGGCTTTCGACACCAAAGACGGCCTGCGCCTGCGCGGCTGGTTCATTCCCGCCGAAGGCTCGGAAAAAACCGTCATCCTGCTGCACGGCTGGGGCAACAACCGGGGCGACACTCTGGCCGCCACCCATTTCCTGCACGAAGCGGGCTTCAACCTGCTCTATTTCGATTTTCGCGCCTGCGGCGAGTCCGCCGGCGCCGTTTCAACCGTCGGTTATCTTGAGACGAATGATGCGGAGGCCGCGCTGGAATATCTCGCCGCGCGCAAGCCGGAATGCTCGCAGTCCGTCGGCCTCTACGGCATCTCGATGGGCGCGTCGGTGGCGATTTACTGCGCGGCGCGCCATCCCGAAATAAAATGCGTCGCCGCCGAGGGCACCTTCGACTCCTACGAAAAAGTGGTGGGCCGCTGGGCGTGGATAAATATAAAAATTCCGCATTATCCGTTCGTGCCGCTGTCGCTTTTCTTCGTGCGGATGAAGCTGGGCGCGGACCCTGAAGCCTACAGCCCCGCCAGTGAAATCGCCAAAATAAGCCCCCGTCCGATATTTTTCATCCACGGCAGCCACGACAATCTGGTGCCTGTAAAAGACGCGCGCAAGCTGTTCGACAAGGCGGGCGAGCCAAAAGAAATGTGGGTGGTGGCCGGCGCCGCGCACGCCAAATGCGCCGAAACCGGCGGCGCGGAATACCGCCAGCGCCTCTGCGCGTTCTTCACAAAGAATTTATAAAGAAGGTGCTCAGCATTCCGTTTCAAGGCTTTTTGCGAGGCAATACGCCGCCGCTTCGACGTAGCGGGCGGCGTTTTTTTGCGCTTGCGCCGTGCTGATATCCTCGCCGGATATGCAATAGACGGCTGTGATGCCGTTGGCTTCCAGCTTGTCTATGTCGAGCCTGCGGCACTGTCCGGCGATTACGAAAACCGGTTTCCTGTGCTTGAGCGCCAGCCGCGCCACCGCCGCCGGGGCTTTGCCGAAAAACGTCTGCCAGTCGAAGCAGCCTTCGCCGGTGACGACGATATCGCAGCCGCGCACCGCTTTTTCCGCGCCCAGCAGTTTCAGCACGAAGTCCGCGCCGTTTTCCAGCCGCGCGCCGCAGAAAGCGCGCAATCCCGCGGCGATGCCGCCCGCCGCGGCGCAGGAGGGGACGCGGGCGATATCAACGCGCAAATCGCGTTTCACTATCCGCGAGTAGCGGGCCAGCGCTTTTTCCATGATATCCACCTGCGCCGGAGCCGCGCCTTTTTGCGGGCCGTATGTCCGCGCCGAGCCGTGCCTGCCGAGCAGCGGGTTGCGCACGTCGGTGAGGGCGAAAATTTCCGTACGTTTGAGGCCGGGGTGCAGGGCGGATACGTCTATCTTTGAAAGTTTCAAAAGACCTGCGACTCCCGGGGGAACGGGGCTGCCCTTTTCGTCGAGCAGCCGCGCGCCAAGCGCAACCGCCATGCCGGCGCCGCCGTCGTTGGTGGCGCTGCCGCCGAGGCCGGCGTAAATCCGCCTGACGCCGCGCTCCAGCGCGTCGGCAATCAACTCGCCCGTGCCGAATGAGGTCGCCTCCATCGGGCGCAGCGCGTTCGCCCGCAGCAGCGCCAGCCCGCTTGCGCGCGCGATCTCGATTACGGCGGAGCCGTCTTTCAGTATGCAGTATTGCGCCCGCACCGGCCTGTCCGCCGGACCGCGCACGGTTTTGCCGACAAGCCTGCCGCCGCAATGAGCGTGGAGGACTTCCATCAGTCCGTCGCCGCCGTCGGAAACCGGCAGCGCCGCGGTTGCGGCGCCTATGGCGTTTTTCATGCCGCGCGCGATAGCGGCGGCGGCCTGCGCTGAAGAAAGAGTCCCCTTGAACGAATTCGGCGCGCAAAGTATTTTCATGAAATGAGTGTACTCAATTTCAACAGCCAGTGGCGAGGATACAGTGAAATGTTTTTTGCGCTTGGCCTCAAGTTCAGCGAATGCGAGACGACTATCCTCGCTTCATATTTTCCGTAATTGACGCCGATTTTGATATGCCTTATCGTCTCATTTCCCGAATGAAAAGCCGGCAGCCATTGATATCACCCAGTCTTTGTCCGCGAAACTCCATGTATATCCCAGTCCTAACGGTAGCGGAAACCGCCAGAATTGGTAATACAGATTCATGCCTGCGCCGGATTGATTATAGCGGCTATCCCCGTTCCAGACCCATACGCTTTCAGCAAAAGGCTCCACGGCCAGAATGCCCCTCTTGCTGCGGCTTAAAAAACAGGAAAACGAGGCGGTTCCGCCTATTCCCATATCCCCGCGCCACTCACGTCGGTATTGCCCGCGCAATCCGACGTTGGGGCCAGTTGGAATCAACTGAGTAAACGGCAAAGTCCATCCCTTGGTCCCGCTTATGCGAAAGGCGAGTTTGTCATGCTTTCTAAATTCCCACACGCCCCTCCAAGCCGCCTGCAGGATTGAATAGTCGTATTCGGAATTCACAAAGTTGCCAGCACGAATTCCTTTAAGTTCGAGAACCTGCAAATTGCCGATATTCTTTCGCGAGTCCACCCGTTCGTCTAAATCGGAAAGTCCCAAACCGAAAAGCACTCCCATGCTGCCGCCCTGCTGCGATATCCCGCCGTTGCCTTCGTATGTATACGCATAGTTTATGCCGAGCACATTATGCCTGCCCGGCTCATCCGGAATCGGAGTCAAGCCATCTTTGATTACGAATTTCGCCATCGAGAACGAAACACCGAGTTTATGATTATCATTCAGTTTCTTTGAAACTGATATTTTTTCCTGTTCGGAGCCACGGGTATACCAGTTTGCAGGCTGTCCCACTTTTGCGGCGTCGGGGCTGGCCCCTAAAGTGTTGTATGCGCCGTCGGCGTACTGATTTTCCGTGTATTTATCGCTTGCGCCTTCAAATGCGGTCACCCAATCGCCTTTTGCAATAGCTGCCGTGACGGAACGGGTATCGGTAGCGATGGTGCCGCGCAAAAAAAGCGTTTCCGCGCGATGCAGGATGTTGCCTTCTATCAGCATCAGACTGAATCCGTTACCGTTGCCACCGGAAGTCACTAATGGCAAAGGAACGAAGTACCAGCCGTCATCGGCAGTAATGTCAACCACCACTCCGTGCGAGCTTTTATCCAAATGGCTTCTAATTTCCAGTTTGCGAAACATGCCCATCTCATGCAGGCGTTTTTTTACCTTGTCCTCCGCTTGCGCAGTCCAAACTCCGCCTTTCTTCAGTTCCAGAACCCGCGCGGATATTTCATCCGGGCTCGTGCGTTTGCTTGTTATATTGATAGCGGTTATGATTTTCCCCTCCAACTCCCCGCTTTGCGCATAAGCAACGTGCAGCGGCATAAAGGTAAGGCAAAAACACAATACAGGGAAGAAATTCCGTCTATTCATTGCGGCTCCTGAGTGAAACTGTTGTTTCGGCTATTTTGCGACTTGCTGAAAATGTATATGCGAGAGGTTTCTTTGTTTTAACCAAAAAAACATTTTGGTTAAAATTTTCTCAAAAAAAATACACTCTCAGCGTAATCCCCGAATGAATGTCTTCACGAGTATGGCGCAAAAATCTTCCGGGGAGGGGAGCCTGCCATCCACGATAACACGCACTTCCGCGCCGCGCAGCATGCTTATGCCCGCAAGCGCCAAAAGGCGGCAATCGGATTGATTTACGCTTTTAAATTCGCCATTGGCTATCCCTTGTCGCAGCAAGGCTTCCAGCCGCTGAATAAAGCGTTCATTTGACTGCTTGGTTGCCCTCTGTATTGTCGGCATGAATTGAAAGATATCTGACGCCACCATTGAGTATAGTGCCGTGGTCTTTTTCACCTCCGCGAAGCGAGTGATAAAAAATATTTCCATTTTTTTTGCTATAGATTCTTCCTTCGCCATCGCTGATTCCACCTTTTCGAGAATTCGTTCCATCTCTTCATTGGCTAGCGCGCAAAAAATATCTTCCTTGCTGCGGAAATAGTAATAGACGTATTTGCGGCTTTTTCCCATGGCCGTTGCAATATCTTCCATGGTGGTCTTATTCATGCCGCAAGTTTGTATCAGCTTTGTGGCTACACTCTTTATTTCCTTCTTTATTGACTCGTCACGGCCACGCATATTTAACCTTTTAACCTTTTAGGTATTTTGGTTATTTTACCGCTAATATGCCTGATTGTCAACATCTTCTCGCTTTTCCGCTTTTATTTATGCAGACGTCAATAATTGGTAAAATGCCCTCATGCGAAAAAACGCGGAGACGGTTTACCGCTATCACGGCGCGCTTTACGTCAACCTGACCAACCGCTGCCCCAACGCCTGCGTGTTCTGCATCAAAAGCAAATGGGGCATGAAATTCCGGGGGCACGACCTGCATCTGGCGGCGGGCGAACCTTCGCCGGAAACCGTGCTGGCGCGCATCGCGGAGCTTGACGCCAAAGAGCCGGCCTCCGAGATAGTTTTCTGCGGCTACGGCGAGCCGACCATGCGGCTGGATGAACTTACCGCCGTCGCGCGCGAGCTCAAAAAACTCGGCAAGAAGGTGCGGCTCAATACCGTGGGGCTTGGCAGCCTCGTATGGAAACGGGACGTGCCCGCCGCTCTCAAGGGGCTGGTGGACTCGGTGTGCATAAGCCTCAACAGCCCGGACCCGGCGCAGTGGCGCGAACTGGTGCGTCCCGACCGCGAGTATGAAAAGCAGGGTTATCAGGCGGTGCTGGAGTTCATACGTTCCTGCGTCAGGAATATTCCCGAAACAGTAGTGACCGTTGTGGATTTGCCGCAGGTTGACAAAGCCGCCGCGCGCAAACTGGCCGCGAGCTTGGGCGCGCAACTGCGCGTCAGGCCTTATCTCGCGGAGTATGAACAGGAATGAAGATAGAGCGCAAATGGATGTATCTCGCGGTGGCGGCGGCGCTTATGGCGCTGATTTCTGTGCCGTCGGTGTTTTTCCTGTCCGCTTTCAAAACCTATTTCAGTTTTCTTTCCGGCTGGAGCGGCGGCAGGCTGCGCCCGGCGCCGGCGCATTTCTCGGGCGAGGCCGCGCAAAACCGCGTCAGGGTTTATCCGCCGGAAGTCAGATTCGTCAAATTCGCGCTCAAAAAAAAGGGCGCAAAAAACGCCGCCATAGCCGCCGATTTCAACGACTGGGACCCCCAATCCCTGCCGATGAAGGAAGAGGAAAAAGGCTTCTGGATAGCGTCCATGCCGCTGCCCAAAGGCAAATACCGCTATGTTTTTGCGGTTGACGGCGCGCGCCTGCCGGACCCGGCCAATCCCAAAAAGGAAACAATGGACGGCGGGGAAGTCTCCGTTCTCATCGTCGAATGAAAAAAACCACTTTTTGCTTTTCGCTGCTGTTCCTTGCCGCCTCGGCCCGCGCCCAGCAGGCCGGCGGGCTGGCGCTTTTGTGGGTGCCGGCGGCGGATTCCGCCCGGACCGAAATCGTGGACGCTTTGCAGCGCAGTTCCAACGGTTTCAAGCTTACTGTCGCCGTATCGCCGCTCGCGGCGCCGCGCGCGGAGCGCCAGAAACTGCTGGCGCTGGAGGCGGAGGGCAAGGCCGAGCTTGCGCTGCGCATAATGGGCGACACGGTGCTGCCCGTGCTGTTTTCGCCGTCGAGCCCGCTGGTCCTGTGGCGCGGCAAAGGGGACTATCCGCTCTGGAACGACCGCATGGACGAGGCCGCCTCCCGGCTTTTTTTCGCGCTGGAAGGCTATAAAAAACTATTCGGCAAAGAGCCGGACGGCTGGGTTCCGGCGGGCGGCGGCGTTACTCCCGATTTCGCGCCGCTGCTCAGGGCCTACGGTTTGAAATGGACTGCGGCGGGGCGCTGCGGGCAGACAGGCGGCATGGTGCAGCTATCCAGCGGGACCGTTTTCGCGCCGTTTGAAATGGTGCGCGATACGGCGGATTTTGCCGCCCTTTTATCCTCGGCGGCGGTGTCGTCCGCGCCGGTGTTCGGCGTCATAGACGAAACTCTGGCGGGGCCGGCGGCGGAGGCTTTGCGGGGAGAACTTGCCGGCCTCATGGAATCCGCCGCGCCGCCCGTGCGCTATATGACGGTCTCGCAGGCCATAAATCTGGCGCCCTCCACCGAGGCCGCCTCCTGCTTTCCGCCGCCGTGGAGCGGAGATTACAGCCCCTGGGCCGGCGAGGCGCGGCAGGCCGGCGCGCTGCTCAATCTCGGCGCGGCCAGAAAAACGTTCGCCATTTACCGCAGTTCCAGCCAGGTGAAGCCTCCAGCGGTAAGGCAGGTGGAGGAATCATTCGCGGAACTCGATACCGGGGACCGGTTTCTGCATCTGGCCGGCACGGACGCCGTTTCAGCGGAGGACGCGGAGCTGGATTTCAAAAATTCGCTGGAAAATATCTACCGACTGATGGGAAAAGCCATGCCCACTTCCCTCATCCGCCCTTTCGCGGAGGCCAGAGTCTATGACGAACAGCCCCAGCCCGACCAATCCCGGACGGGCAAGGCGGCAAACGCCTCCATAACGGAGGGCGACGGCCTGTTGCTGCTCCAGAATCCCGAAAAAACGCTGCAAATGCCGGACACGCTGAGTTTTCAATCCAAAACCGCGGACCCCTCCAAATTTTTCAACATAGAGGCGGTGCTCGTCCGCTGGACTCACGACACCGTGGAATTTCGCGTGAAAAACAGCCGCAGCGACGAGCTGTCCCGCGCGGAATTCGAGCGCCGCTTTCTGGCGGATATTTACATGGATTTGAACCATCGCCCGCGTTCAGGCTCCACCGGCCTGCTGGAATACCGCCAGTTGCGCGCCTCCGGCGAGGACGCCTGGGAGCTTGCGCTCACCATGACTTCCGAGAAGGCGCGTCTTTTCAAGGCCACGCCGCAGGGACCGCAGTTGCTTGGCGAATACGGCGTCCGCGTCACGAAAGGCGGCGATATAACGGCGGAGATACCGCGCGCCATGCTGCCGGGCAATCCGCCGCTGTGGGGTTACCTCGTGCTGGTGCTGGCGCTTCAGTCCGACCCCGGCGCGGGGCAGGTGTTCAAGCCGCTCTCCTCCGCGGGCGCGCCGCCGATAATAGATTATCTCGCTCTGGACAGAATCGGCAGCACTTTCTATTTTCTGCGCCTGCCCAGAAAAATGCAATAGAAGAAGCGTAGGTCCATTGACCGCTTCAAAATGGGCCATAAGGCCCATGATTACTTATACATTTACCGCTAGAATATGCTTGCAATGGAGAAGAGAGGACATTTTTTACTGACGGCTGTGTTCGCCATGTCGCTGGCGGCTGTTTCGGCCGCGCCGCCGCAGCGGGCGTTTTCAGCCGATAACGCCGCCGCTCCGGCGGACGCGAGCGCCAGGCCGTCCGTACAAGTCCCGCAGGAATTGAAAATCCCGCCCCGCGCCGCGGAATTCATCAAAAGCAAAGGGAAGGAATACGGCCTCGCGCTCGGCCCCGGAGGCGAGATTTTGCAGGTGTCCGGCAAGACGGCTGAAAAAGCCTCCTCTCCGCGGATTCTTGACGCCAAAACCGCGCGGCGCCTTGTCAATTTTCTCTCCAGGCTTCCCGAAAACGGGGAGGACGCCAAACTGGCCGATACGCTGAAGCTTTTTCTCGCCTCCTATAACTCCAAGCGCGAAAGCGACGACGATATCTGCAAGCAGCAGGGCAGCTTTTTCGTCTGCGACGGCGGCACTGCCTCACTCACTCCCGCGGGAAAACATGCGGTCATGGATATCATCACGGCGGTTGACGGGCAACGGTTCATAAGCGAAAAAAACTCCTCCGGCCCTCAACAGCCTTCCGGCGCCGAACCGGCGTCCGTGGACACCGCGAAACAACCCCCGGGAAAACGGGGTTTGCAGTTGACAGCGCTCTCCGGCAAAACCGGCGCGGAGCTTTTCGACGGCGCCGCCCCTGCCGGCGGGTTCGACTGGGACGCCGACGGCGCGAAATATTTCTCCGGTTCGCTTAACGGGAGAGCCGTAAAGAGGCTTGCGCAAGAGTACGCGGTTGACACGCGCGAAAAAACCGTAAAAGTGATGATAAACGCGAAGCAGGCGCCGGCCAAGGATTATTCCACCCCTGCCCAGATTACAGAAGGCACCGCGCTCGAGATACTCCGGGAAGCGGGCATAGACCCCGACATAATCGCCGCGCACGGCGCGCGCCTGCTGCGCACCACCGATAACATACTCACGGTGAAGGTGCCGCTGAAAGAGGCGCGCAATCTTGGCCGTGAACTGAACAGCCAGGGAATAGCCAGCAGTCCCGCGCGCAAGCTTTTCCGCCTGGCCGCCGCAACGATGAACCGGTCGCCCGTCGCCAAAGCGACGGGCGCAATGCTGCCTTTTTCACTGGGCGGCGAATCGGATATCAAACCGTACATCACCCCGCAGGAGATGCTCAAGACCGGCAAGCTCAACGAGCTCGGACAGGGCGGCAAAAACGCGATACTGGGCATCATAGATTCCGGCCTGGACATGAATCATCCCGATTTCAAAGGCCGCGTGCTGGATTATTTCGACCTCACTGACGACGCCGACAAGAAAGATGAAGCGGGCCACGGCACGTTTGACGCCGGACTGGCCGGCGGCTCCGGCGCGGCCTCGGACGGAAAGTACAAAGGCATCGCCGACCAGACCCGCTTCGTGATATTCAAGGCGTTCAACGGCGCGGGAGAGACCTCGGAGGATATCATCCTCGCCGCGATGAAAAAAGCCGGAGACCTGCCGGAGGAGGTGCGCCCCCAGGTGCTTAACATGAGCATTGACAGCAACAGGCCGGGTTCCGCCGACAACAAAGTATCCCGCATGGCCGACAGCCTGATGGTGGAATCCAATATCGTGGTGGTGGCCTCCGCCGGCAATTTCGATAACCGCGGCATAGGCGCGCCGGGCACTTCCAAATATGCCCTCACGGTTACAGGCGTGGACAGGGACAGGCGGATACCCGATTATGCCTCGCGCGGCGAAATCAGCGACGGCGTCGAAACATATGCCAAGCCGGATATAGCCACCTACGCGGGCGCGATACACAGACGGGACAGCCCGTTGAAAATCACCAGCGCGGACTACACCAAGGCATTGTTAGGTCTGCAACCCATGCCGGTCAATCCGGTTGACGGAGAATACTATCAGGGTCTCATCGCCGCGCGCAGTTCCGACGAGGGACATACGCCGGCAGCCTGGCTTAAATCCCAAAATGTCCTGACCGAAAAGGAACAAAGTTCTCGCAACAGGATGCTGGAGCATATCGCAAAACAATCAAACGAAGCGCTTATGGGGAACCCGAACTACCGTTACCTGACGGGCACCTCCATGGCGGCGCCGCTGGCGTCGGGCATAGTCATTGACGCGATAAGCTATCTCAAAGGCCGCGGCGTGGAATACAATGCGCAGGAAATAAAAGCCCTGAGCATGGAAGGCGGCGCCGACCTTAAAGACTCCAAAGGCGTCAGTTATCCGCGCGAAACGCAGGGCGCGGGACTGGCTGACGGTGAGGCGATAGCCGCTAATTTGCAGGCCAGGGCCGAGGCGGGAGTGCCGGTGGGAAACATAGCCTACATGCTGTCGAGACGCCTTACCTCGCGCGAAGTGAAACGTCTGGCCAAAAATCCGGATTATGCCATGACCTCGCTGGGCGTGCTGGACAAACGCGCGGGGCACCTGGTCAACACCGAGGAAGAGCTGGACGCGCTTAAGGCGGCGCTGTCTTACAAACAGCGCGCGTCCGTTGTTTCATGCTCTGATTTTGCGGCAGACTGCTATCAGAATAACTGAGGGAATTCCGCTATGGCAATGAAAAAAATCACGATATCGCGGCGCGCTGCGGCGAACGCCGCCGGTTTGGCGCGGCTATGCGTTTTCGCCGCGCTGGCGGCTCTTTTATTCCCGGCGGCTCCGGCGCACGCGCTGGAGCTGGTTTCCGCTCCGGAAATAGATATGAACGCGCCGGTTCCTGTCCCCGGCGCTCCGGTCGTCAAGGAAGAGGCGGCTGACGCGCTAACGTCCGGCACGGATAAGGCGCGGAAGGCGGAAGTTTACTTCGATTTCAATCCCGATTCTCTCAAAACGGCTGATGCGGTGGTGATGTCCGCCTGCGGAATGGACCCCGGCGAACTGGGCGTGGGGCCGTTTCAATACAGCATGGTGCGCGAGGTAATGAGATATCTGTTCCCCGAAAAAGACGCGGGCGACGAAAAGCGCTGGCGGCAGGCGCTGGCGAAAATCAACGAGTATCAGGCGCGGTTTCCCGAGTCTTCCGCGCGCCGCAAATCGGATTCGCCCGACACTTATCTGGAGGACGCGCTCAGGCGCGGGCTGGCCGGTTCGGGCAAACGCTACCTTATAGTGCCGCTGCGCTGGAATCGCGACATACAGAATGCCGGCGATGCGCCGCTTGATTTCAAGGTGTGGGTAAAGCGGGTTTACGCGGCAGTCTCGGACCGCGCCGCCGCCGACAATCGGCGCATACCGGTTTACATGGTCGGCCACAGCTGGGGGACGGTGCTGCTGCACGCCACGCTGCAACATCTCAAAGAGGAAGGCTCGGACGTGAAGGTGGACGAATTCGTCACGCTGGGTTCCCCGCTGACGCCGGGCTCCTGGTGGCTTAACACGCTGATGACGCTCGGCATAATAAAGGACAACCTGCCGTGGACGGTCTCGAAGCCGGGGAATGCGGACAGGTGGGTGAACGCATGGGCAAGCCGCGACATGCTCTCAAACGTCATCGCCGCGGCGGATTCCAACGTCCGTGTGGACAAAATCGCGGATTTTTATTCCGCCCGTCTCGACAAAATAATGGAAACATCCCGGTACGCCAAGAGCGACAAGGCCGCCCTTGACGCGCCGAGACCGTGGCACAATTCGTATACCAACGGGTTCCGGCTGGAGCTGAAGTCGCTGCGCGAAAAACTGGACAAGGATATTTTCGCCGAGTTCATCCGGCCGGAGGTGTTCGCCCGGTAGCGGACCGCCCGACAACATGACAGTGAACGGACATCATGGATAACATCTTCGCGCTGAAAAGTATTTTGCCGCCGCGCGCCGCGTTTGGCTGCGCTCTGCTGGCGGCGTCCGCGTTTGCCCTTCCGGCGGCGAAAGCCGCTGATTTAGTCCCCGCATTCGCGGTTCAGGGCGCGGTGCCGGATTTCAGGGCCGAAGCTTCGCAGCCTGACCGGCCGGCTTTCGCGCCCGCGCGGGCGCAGTCCGGCGGAACGGGCAAGCCGGCTCAGGTTGACTTCGCTTTCAACCCCGCAGCCGTAAAAGATGCCGACGTTGTCATAATATCAGCCTGCGGCCTGGAATTTGGTGAAATGGGGTTTGGAGCGCTGCGGCTCAAACATATCAAGAGCCTGCTGCGCTATTGGTTTCCCGCCGGAGCGCAAGACGACGCGCGCTGGAATCCGGCACTGGAAAAATATCAAAAGCTCGTTGCTGAACGCGATGGTGTAAAGCCGGCGCATATTCCCAGCGCCGATAATTACCTGGAAGAGACTTTGGAGAGAAAACTGGCCGGCACCGGCAGAAAATACCTTATAGTGCCGTTACGCTGGAGCCGCAACCCGGATACGACCCGTCTCATCCTGCCCGAATTCCTGGAGCACACCAGGGAGATATGCGCCGCCGCGGCCAAATATAACAAGCCGGTTTACGTGGTTTGCCACAGTTGGGGCACCATGCTTATGCACGCCGCGCTGAACTGGCTTGCAGAGGAAGGCTCGTCCGTGCGGGTCAGCAAATTCATAACGTTATCGTCTCCGCTGGCGCCGAGCGCCTGGTGGCTGGGCATCGGCATGCAATACGGCATCATAAAGGGAGAGCTGCCGTTTAACGTCAAAAAACCGTCCAATGTGGAGCAATGGCTGAACTTCTGGGCCAGACGCGATATAATTTCAAACGCCATTGCGGCGGCGGACGTCAACATCCGCGTGGACACTGACGCGGACATGTACGCTTTGCGCCTTCACAAGGCGGCGCTGGAGCACAGACCGTATTATCTGGATGGAATGGCCAGCGCCGTGAAAGCGGACAAGGCCGCCCTGAACAATACCGTCTCGTGGCATGAATCCTTCGAAAGGGGTTTCCATGCCGAGTTCAAATCGCTGGGCGACAGTCTGGATGTGGACACTTTCACCAAATTCGTGATACCGGCGGCTTTCGCTCAATAACCCGGTTTTTACAGCGTTTTCAACGCGGCCCAGGCCTGCCCCAGGGCCAGGCCGCCGTCGTTTGAGGGGGCTTGCAGGTTGGAATAAACGGCAAACCCCGCGCGCGCGAACCCCTCCTCGAAAAGCTTCAGCAGCAGCGCGTTCTGGAACACCCCGCCGGACAGCGCGATTTTTTTTATGCCGGTTTCGGCGGAAATTCCGGTTGCGGCCGCAAGCGCGGCGCGGTAAACCGCGCTGTGGAATTTTCGGGAAACCGAACCCGCGGCCAACCCGCCCGCCGCGGCCGCGCGGATGACCGGCGCGGGGTCCATGATCCAAAGCCCGCCCTCCTTGTAAACATCAAACCGCCAGCCGTCCTCAGCGCGGGCAAGCGCGGCGGCTTCAAATTCCATGGCGGCCTGCGCTTCATAAGTGACGACGGCGGGTCCGCCGCAGATAAAGCTTACCGCGTCGAAAAGCCGCCCCATACTGGTGGTATGCGGCGAGTTGAAGCCGGACAAAACCATTTTTTCCACGGTCTCCGCCGGAGCCGGCTCCATGCGGGCGAAAATTTGCGGAGCTTTGTCTCGCCAGTTTTCGCCGAAAACCTCGCGCAGCCAGGAAAGCCCCATGCGCCATATTTCCACGGCGGCGGCGTCTCCGCCGGGCAGCCGCGCGCTTCTCAGCGAGCCTGCGCGTTCCCATTTGGCGCCATCCGTCAGCAAAATTTCTCCGCCCCAGACCGTTTTGTCGGGCCCCAGACCGGAGCCGTCGAACGCGATGCCGATTGCCGGCTCCTCCAGCCCGTGCTCCGCCAGCACGGAGGCTATGTGCGCGAAATGGTGCTGCACCTCCGCTATTTTCAATCCGAGCGATTTGGCTATTCGGGTTGCGGCGTAATCGGGATGAAGGTCGCAGGCGGCTGTTTCAGGACGCGCGCCCAGCAGCGCCGACAGCTTGGCGAGGCTTTCGCGGTAAAAGTTCTCGCTTTCCGGCTCGTCCATCTCGCCGATATGCTGGGACAAAAAAGCCTCCGCGCCGCGCGTGAGGCAGAACGCGCCCTTCATCTGCCCGCCCGCGCCGAGAACGCAGGGGCCGCCGCGCGGGAGTTTTATCCCCCCCGGCACCCAGCCGCGCGCGCGGCGGACGAGCCGCGTTTTTCCGGCGGAGCAAAACGCCACCGAGTCGTCGCAGCGGTTATGGATTTCGCGGTTATGGTCCAGCACGGCGGCGGCAATGCCGGAAAGTCCGCCGGCAAAGCTTACCGCTGAAATCGCGATAGGCTCGTCGCGGCGATTGGCGGAAGTCATCACCAGGGGTTCATTAAAACCAAGCGCGGCAAGTTCCGAAAACAGCACGCGGTGCAGCGGCGTGTATGGCAGCATCACGCCCAGCGTATCCAGTCCGGGCGCGGCGAGCGGCAATGCGCCGGGGGCATATTTTTTGAGCATCACCGCCGGTGCCCGGGCCGAACGGAGCAAACGCTCCTCCTCCGCCGAAACGGCGCAATAGCGGCGCACGGTTTCCATATCCGCCATCATCACCGCCAACGGCTTAAACGGACGGCGCTTGGCCGCGCGCAGCCGGCCCACGGCTTCGTTGTCGAGCGCGCCGCACGCGAACTGAAAACCGCCGAGACTTTTTACCGCCACGATTGCGCCGCCGGCCAATAAGCGGGCGGCTTCGGCAAGCGGCCGCGGCCCCGCGTAACCGTCAAGCCGCGCACCCGGCCCGCAGACAGGGCAGGCGTTGGGCTGGGCGTGGAAACGGCGGTTTGACGGGTCTTCAAATTCCGTCTTGCAGTCAGGGCAAAGCCTGAACGGCGACATGGTGGTGGACGCGCGGTCATAGGGCAGAGTTTTCACGATAGTGAAACGCGGGCCGCAGTTGGTGCAGTTTATGAAAGGATAGCCATATCGGCGGTCGGCGGGGTCCGCCAGTTCCCGCGCGCAGTCGCCGCAAACCGCCAGGTCGGCGGGAATTATGGCGGAATTTTCCGCGCGGGAGAGACTTTGCCGGATTTCAAAACCGGATGCACCCTGAGAGACGATGTCTTCGGCTGAAACCGAATAGACGCGGGACTGAGGCGGCGCGACGGACGTTATCTCCGCGATGAATTTTTCAAGCGCGGCGGCGGACGCCTCGGCCTCGATTACAACTCCGCCTGAAGTGTTGGAAACCCAGCCCGAAACGCCGTTTTCCCCCGCGATACGGTAGATGAACGGGCGGAACCCGACGCCCTGCACGATGCCGGTCACGGTTATTTTTTTGCGGATTTTACGCTGCATGGCTTGTTCCCGCCGGAATATTAAGGTGAAATAGACTCTGTGAATATTGTACCCGAATTCAGACTGCGAAAGGCGACGCTTGCCTGCCCGCTTATTATCGCCGCGCTCACGCTGGCGGCATTTTTGCCTTCGCTGTCCAACGGTTTCACCAACTGGGACGACCCGCTCTACGTAACGCAGAACCCGCTGATAACCTCGCTTTCATGGCATACTATCTCCGCGATTTTCACGACGGCGCACCGCAACATCTATGCGCCGCTTGTGCTGGCGAGTTATGCCGTCGAGTACCGTTTTTTCGGGCTCAATCCCGCCGTCTATCACGCAACCAATCTGCTGCTTCATATTTTCAACGCGCTGCTGGTTTATTTTTTCCTGTCGCTGGTTACGGGACGAAAACGGCTCGCTTTCGCGGCGACGCTGCTTTTCGCGCTGCACCCGCTGCGGGTGGAATCAGTCGCCTGGGTATCGGAAAGGAAAGACGTGCTTTACGCTTTTTTCGCGCTGCTTTCCCTTGTTTTTCACGCGCTCCGGCGGCGCGGCGGCGGCAACTGGACGCGCGCGGCTTCCATAACAGCGCTGGCGCTCTCGCTGCTGGCAAACGCCAAAGCCGTGCCGCTGCCGTTCATAATTCTTCTGCTCGACTGGCACGCCGGCGCGATACCGTTTAAAAAAAGTGTTAAAGACTCGCTGCCGTATTTCGCAATTGCGGCGGTTTTCGGACTGATAAATTATGCAACGCTGCACCATGCCGCCGGCGCGGCTTCGCCCGGCCCCGCGTATCTGCTTAAAAACATTTTTGCCGCCGCCTGCGGCTTTTTGGTATATATCGGCAAAACGCTGTGGCCGGTCCGCTTGTCGGCGCTGTATCCGTATCCGGCGGGGTATCCGCAATCGCTGCCCGCGGCTTATTGGCTCGCGCCGCCGGCTCTAATCGCGCTGGTTTTGCTTTTCGCGCGCTTTTTCAGGGGGAACAGAACCGCAATTCTCGGCGGCGCGTTTTTTGCCGTCTGGATTTTTCCGTTCCTGCAATGGCTGCCTATCCAGCCCGGCGTCGTCATGGAACACCTGAGTTACATGCCCTCCGTAGGACTTTCGCTCGTTCTGGCGGAACTGCTCTCGATGGCGGCGCGCAAGCATCAGGCGCGGCACGCATTGCTGGCAGCCGGTTTCGCGGCGGCGCTGCTGGCGTTGTGCGTTCTGACCTGGCAGCGCACCCGCGTCTGGAAAAACAGTTTCACGCTCTGGAACGACCGCATCGCGCGGCACCCCGATTCCACTCTGGCCTACATAAACCGGGGCGCGGCGTATCAGGAGGCGGGCCGGCTCGATGAAGCTGTTGCCGATTTCGACCGCGCGCTGAAACTAAATCCCGCCCTGCGCGCCGCATGGGTGAAACTCGGCTTCGCGCAGCTCGCGCAGCGCAAACTCGAAGACGCGGAGGCCTCAGCCGACAAAGCGCTTTCGCTGGCCGGCGGACAGGACGCGCTGCAAACCGCCGCCGATGCGCATTATCTCAAAGGCAGCGTCAGGCTCGAACGCGGCGATTTGGTCAAAGCGGACGCCGCTTTCGATTCCGCGCTGGCGGCAAGGCCGGATTACGGCTACGCCTTCGCCGGGAAGGGGAAAATCGCGCTGGCAAAAGGCGATGCGCGCCTCGCCGCCGGATACTTCGCTAAAGCAGCCGCGCAATACCCGCTTGCGGCGGATTTGTGGAACGCGCTGGCAGCCGCGCAGTCCATCGCCGGAGACACCGCCGCCGCAATCCCGAATTACAAAAAGGCCGTCGCATTGAACCCGCGCTGCGCTCAAGCCTGGGCCAATCTGGCCATTGCCTGTTTCGATTCGGGAGACACGGCCTGCGCCCAATCCTCCGCCGCCAAAGCCGCCGCGCTGGGACACAAAATGGACCCCGCATTTTTAAGAGCTTATCCGTAAATAAGCTCAGTAGACGAAATTTCGGATTTTGAGCCGAGCCGAAGCGGGCTGAGGCGAGCAGGCCAATAGGCCTGTAAGCCGAAGACCGCGA
>Ga0074195_1002622_pt1 | contig 19391 bp, 20 predicted proteins | sample EPASupsiteHSE623_FD_64525 | JGI IMG/M metagenome (GOLD analysis project Ga0074195, IMG submission 64525) | Bioremediated contaminated groundwater from EPA Superfund site, New Mexico - Sample HSE6-23 | ecosystem: Environmental > Aquatic > Deep subsurface > Groundwater > Contaminated ...
GAGGTGTGGTATTTGAGGAAAGTGCCTTTTACCTGATAAGTGGTGAAGGGAGGGGCAACCGGTACTTTCACGGCTACAATAGCCACTTTCTTGGTTTCTTCAAGGTTTTTAAAAGTGCGGGTGGTGCGGCCGTATAAATCAGCAAAGGCCAGTGTTTCTGCGTCCACTGCGGTCATGCTGGTTTTGGGGGTGACGTTCAGTTCACCCTTTTTATCTATAGTGGCTACCATTTTGGGGACACTGGGGTCCTGAAAAAGGTTGATTACTTCTTGTGACATTTTGCCCATGTTAGATTTCCGTCCTTTTTGAATAAAAATAAATTTGTAAGAAGATTACGTCTGAAAATATTTAGTCCGTATATACTCCTCCTATTAATAATACCAAGCGGCGGTGTCTATTTTGGTGACACAGGGTTAAAAACTGGTGGCTAAAGGTATTAAATTCCCGGTAAGGTTTCTGTGTGCTGTCTTAGCTTAGCAGGGCCAGAACAGCCAGCACGATGGCGGTTATACCCAGCAGTAGGTGCACCCAGAACAGCTTTATGGTAATAAAGCCCTTAAGCGGGTTATGGGGGGTTTTCAGGGTAAAACCGCAAATCCCGGTTGCCAGAATGAAGATAAGTGCCCAGGTAGACATAAAATAGCCTCCTTTTAGTTTTTGTGCAGCTTAATATTTGCATACTCAGGGCAGCTTAGTCTGTAAAATTTATTACATATTCAGCGTCCGGTTTTTTGTATAATCTAGGTATAAACCGAAAACGGGGAGGACTCAGGTGAAATATTTGAACTGCATGATGGATTTGTGGCTGTTTGACTCCCTTAACCCGCAGGAGAAGACCGAGATAAGCCGCCTTTTCAGGCGTCCGGAATATTTAAAGAATGAGTATCTTTTCAGCGAAGGCGAACCGGCCAGTGCCGTTTTTGTGGTGGCCAAAGGCCGGGTGAAGCTCTTTAAAACGGCTGAAAATGGGCGGGAGATTGTTCTGGCTTATTTGACTCAGAACCAGCTATTCGGGGAAGAGATTTTGTTTAACGATGCTATCCGGACTATTACCGCCGTGGCCATGGAAGATACCCGGCTGTGTGCCTGTTATAAAAGTGACTTTGAAAATTTGCTTTCTCAAAATTCGCAGATAGCGGTTAAAGTTATCCGCACCCTCAGCGAAAAGATAAATAACATTACCGAAACTCTGGCGGATATGGCTATTTACGATATCCAAAACCGGCTGGCGCGCACTCTGGCCAGACTGGCTAAAGAACACGGCGAAGATGTGGGTGATGGCAGACGCCTAAATTTCCGTTTAACCCACGATGACCTGGGTTCTTTAGTGGGGGCATCCCGGGTGATGGTGACTAATGTTATAAAATCCCTGAAAAAATCCGGCATAATCAAAGATGATATTGACCATAAGCTGGTGGTCAGCCAGTGGTTTCTGAATGATTTTTCTGATGAAATGCCCAAATTTATCAGAAAAGATTCAAGTGCCTGCAAGTGTTTCCCGAAACCCGGCGAATAAGTGTCTTAGCCGTAAGTGTTTAATGCATCTCTCAGAGGGAAGAGGCGCTTCAGGTCTTTTTGTTATAACTATGTAGCGGTTTATTCGGTAATCTGATAGCCTACTCCGGGTATGTTAATGATGAATTCTTTCGCACCGTCAATCCTGCTTAATTTTTGTCTTATTCGCATAATATGGGTTTTGATAGTTTCTTTGGCATAATATTCATTGCGTCCCCAAATTGATTTGGATATATCAGCGTAACTTACAGTACTTCCGGTTTTGCTCAGTAGTATATGGAGTAGCTGTCCCTCCGTAACGGTTAAATTTACGTGGTTGTTTTTGTAGGATATTTCCTTCAGACTGTTACCAAATCTCCAATGTCCGTACTTGATTCCCAAGTCCTGACTGGTTTTATTGAGCCGTTTCAGTAGAGATTTTACTCTAGCTATCAGTTCCAGCGGCTGAAAGGGTTTGGTAATGTAATCATCTGCACCTAGTTCAAAAGCCGTAAAAATTTCCTGTTCGTTGTTTCTGGCAGTTAGAATAAGTATGGGCAGACTGGAAAATGCCCGTATTTGCTTAAGGACGTTTATGCCATCAATATCCGGCAGACCCAAATCTATAATAGCAATGTCAAAATCGTCTTTATAGACAGCCTCAATGCCTTTTTTACCCAGATGTACAGCCTTGGTTTCCATATCCGGCCAAAAAGACTTGAAGAGTAAGAAAACGGATTCAACTATCTTTTTATCATCTTCTATAAATAGAAGTTTCATGTCTAAGATACCTTTAAAGGCGGTTGAGGTATGGTAAACAGGAAGGTAGTACCTTTGCCATATTCGCTTTCTACCCAGATACGTCCGCCATGCAGTTTGACGTATGTTCGTACAATGCTGAGCCCCAGTCCCAGCCCTTGCAGCTTTTTCTGTCTGCTCTCCACCCGGTAATAAGGTTTGAATATATTTTTAATCTCTCCCGGTTCTATCCCAATGCCGCTGTCTGAAACAGAGAAAAGAACGTTATTCTGGTCACGGCTGATATTAATGGATATCAGTCCGGAATCTGGGGAGTACTTTATAGCGTTATCTATCAGATTGTCCAGGATTTGCCTTAAACGGTCCTCATCAGCAATTATAAAGCTTACTTCCGGGGCGATAATTATCTTGAAATCAATATGGTTGGTATTGTACATACCATGCTGTATGGAGATGATATGGTCAAGCATTTCTTTGATATTAAAGCGGTTTCGGTTCAGTTTGGGGTCTCTGACTTCACACTGGGCCATATCCAGTAGTTCGTCAAGGCGGGTATTTAAATTCATGGTGCTCTCGTAAATGTTTGCAGCCAGCGCTTTATATTTACCGTCAGCCGCTATATTGGAGAGTACTCCGCTGGATGAGATTATGGAAGTCAGGGGTGTTTTCAAATCATGGACTACTATTCGGGTAAATTCCAGCCGGCTTTTCATTTCTGTTTGTATGCACTTCCGGAGTTTCTTTTCATTCTCATACGATGCCAGTAGTTGGTTATAGACCAGTTTGCGTTTATTGATTTCGTCTGATAGTAGCTTTTTTACATCAATGGCGAGGTTCTCCTGGCCGGATAAGGCCGGGTTGCCGGAAATGTTGACAGGTGCTGCAGCTGAGAAGGAGATTTCTCTGGTTACATCTTTTATAAAAGTGATACTAAATATTCCGTTATCGGAGTTGTCCTTCAAAAGGAAACCCTCTGATTCTGCCCAAATGAACCCGCCATCCTTTTTGGAATAACGTTTAATAATCTTTGAATAGCAGTGTTCATCATCCCAGATTCTCATGGCGTGTTGGTAGCTGATTTCCAAATCATCCGGGTGAGTAAGATCAAACATGGTTTTACCAATGAGTTCTTTTTTACGGTAACCAAGCATTTTACACAAAGCTTGATTAACGTGGATTATCTGGTGCATCTTCTGGTCTACAATAGCCATTCCGACCAGAGTGTTGCGCTGCATTATCTTGACAATCTGGCTGCAATAGTCAGCTGTCCCGATCCGTTCTGAAGAAGGCATTTTCATCCGGTGCTCCTTGAATTTAATTTTATACCCCTTATTTACGCAGGACAATGACTGTTACAATTTTTTACCGCAACTTCATTATTTATAACCATAATTAAATTCTCCTGTCACTGCCTGGTTGGTAAACTCCACTAAATCGTACTTTTTCGGTTGCCTGCATTATCTATTGCCCTAATTCCCAGGCAGCCTTTCAAGTAAATAAAGTGGAGGTGAGAACAGAGTAAAAAAACTTTATCTGACTGGCATTTCACTGGTATTTGTTGTCTGAATATAAGGAGAGGAAAAATGAATAAATTCCATTCAATTGTAAGCCGGCGTGATTTCATGAAAGGACTAGGTTTAGCCGGGGCGGGGTTGGGAGCAGCAGCGGCGGCAGCACCGGTTTTCCATGATTTGGATGAAGCGGCCTCTGCACCTGTAGCCGGCGGTTTTAGACGCCCGTGGTGGGTTAAGGAACGCGAATATGAAGATCCTACCTGTGAAGTAGATTGGAATCAGATAGAGCGGTCTGATAATTCGTGGACCATGCACGGTGTAAGGAACGGGGTAAAAGGCGGCTATCTTTTTGCCGGCCAGAAATACCTTGACTGGCAGAAAGAAGGTTCTGACCTGGCTTTTAACGGGGTGAAGAATAATGAACCTGGCCTTACCCTTCGGGATATGGCACTTGAGGGCGGCGCATCTCCATTACTTATGGGCTTAAACAAGGTCGTTAATTTTGTTTTGCCTGAAATAGACCAGAATGAGGTGTTGGCCCAGTTTGGTTTTACCGCGGCCGCTTGGCCTAATGCCTCGTCTTTCTGGGTAGCTTCTGCCCCGCCGGACTTTTGGGGAGTATCAAAGTGGCAGGGTACACCTGAAGAAAATTCCCGTATGCTGCGTTCGGCCATGCGTTTCTTTGGGGCTTCCGAAGTGCGGTTTGCCGAGCTGAATGAGAAAACCAAGAAGCTTATTTTTACCCATCATGTTCATAATACGCCTATCGTATTTGAAGATGTGGATCGGGCATACGAAGTTGCCGGTCAGAAATTTGTCCTGCCCGATAAACCGCTCTATATAATCAGCGTTGCCATTCAAATGAGTAAGGAAATGTACCGTCAGGGTAATGCCGGCATCCGTTTTGCTGCCAATAACATGCGTTATCGTCTTAACAATGTGGTTCAGGTGGCTACCCAGTCGTTTCTGAAGGGTATCGGTTATCAGGGCATAGGCTATCCTTCCGAATCACTTTTCCATGGTATGATGCCATCGCAGGCGGATGCTATTCTCACCGGTTTTGCCGAGATGGCCCGGAATAATAACTATTGCATAAGCCCGGAATTCGGAACGGTGGTTGGCTACTACAGTATTCTTACTGACCTGCCGCTGGCTCCGGATAAACCCATAGATGCAGGCTATTTCCGTTTTTGTCATACCTGCCGTAAATGCGCGGAAGCCTGTCCCTCTCAGGCTATCTCTTTTGATAGTGAGCCTACTTGGGAAATACCTCCGTCTTCTGTAGACCCGGCTAAGGAAACTAAATACTCTACTCCGGGTAAAAAAGTATTCCACACAGATTCACCTGCCTGTTATTCCAGATGGATAGGTTTGCATGGTTGTGCCCGGTGTATGGGTACTTGTGTGTTTAATACCAATATGAAAGCCATGGTGCATGACGTGGTTCGGGCTACTGTAGGTACTACCGGTCTCTTTAACGGTTTTCTCTGGAATGCGGATAAAGCGTTTGGTTATGGGTTGGTACCCCCGGAGAAATGGGAAGAATGGTGGGATAAGGATTATCCGGTACTCGGTCAGGATAGCACCATAGGTTCTTACTACGGTGGGTATTAAGAAAAACGAAAGGAGAGTTTGATATGTGGTTATTATTAGGTATTCTGATAGGCATCATCGCCTTGGGATTAGTCTGGTGGTCTAAAAAGAGTAATACAAGCTTGCAATGGTATGACTGGGTCATTGGTCTTGCAGGCTTGTCTATGTTACTTTTTACTGTTCAGAATTATTTTGCATCTGTAGCCGAAGGAGAGCCTAAGGCATCCTATATGTTCTTGTTGGTTACAGGTTTACCTGCCGTTATCCTGCTGGCAGTTGTCTGGCAACTATTAGCCAGAAGAGCTAAATAGTCTTAGTTTAAATAGCAGGACAGATCCTTAAGGGGAGAAACTTGCCGGTTTCTCCCCTTTTATTTTCCTGTTGTACTCTTAGCTACGGATTTCTTAGAAAATAACCTAAGCCGGATCTGTTTATTATAACTGCGGAATTACCTGTAGATTTCTCTATCTTAGTTCTAAGGTATTGTATATGGACCTTCAATTTCTTTATATTTTCTTCGTTGTCTTCTCCCCATAGGTGTTCAGTGAGTTGAGTATAAGTGGCTGTATTAGGTGCTGCAAGAATAAGTTTTTCAAATAGGAGGCTTTCGTAAACACTCAGGTCAACTTTGCTGTTATTAATATGGATTGTTCTTTGAATTTTATCAAAATTGATATTGCCAAAGCTAAGATCATCAACACTTTTCTTGCGGATTAAAGCTTTTATTCTGGCAATGAGTTCCATTTTACGGGGTGGTTTGCTAATAAAATCATTTGCTCCTAATTCTAGGGCTTTTACAACATCTAGTTCATCGGTGCGGGCGGTAATAACCATTATAGGAATATCGGTAAAATGCCTTATTTCTGAAATTACTTCAAATCCGTTGATATCTGGTAACCCGATATCCAGAATAATTATATGAGGGGAGTATTCTTCTAATAATTTAATTCCATCCCAGCCAGTCTGAGCTGTAAAGATTTCAGCGTTCGGCCATGTTAACTTGAAAATAGAGACAAACGCATCAGCGGTTTTAAAGTCATCTTCAACAATAAGTATTCGTTCCATTTGTCAGTCCGTATTATTGGCAGGCAGTGTGATTGAAAATTTGCTGCCTGTATTTTTGATGCTTTTAACCCGTATTTTACCGCTATGGAGTTCAATAATCTTCTTGGATAAGGCCAAACCTAAGCCCAGTCCATCTGATTTGGTAAGTACATACGGTTTAAATAGTTTATGCAGGTCATCTTCTGAAATACCTGTGCCTTCGTCCATTATCTCAATGGTTACGTATTTTTGATTGAAACCGCATATCATTGTGATTTTATTCTTGGGCAGACTGAATGTTATTGCGTTATTCAGCAAATTTACAAGAACCTGTTTAAGCCGGTTTTGATCTGCGTATACTGGGGGTAAGTGAGGCCTGAAGAAAAGCTGAAGACTTAACTGTTTAGAGTTAAGGCTGGGGCTAAGCACAGAAGCTATCTCATTTATCAAGTCAAATAATGAAATCCATGTGCGGTTTATTTGTAAAGTACCCACTTCCCCTTTAGCCATATCGTAAAGTTCATTTATACGGGCTAAGAGTTCTAAGCTGGATAGTTTAATGTTATCGGCTAATTTCTTGTGCTTACCCTCCAAGTTGTCTTCCAGCATTTCGCTATTTAGTACTATGGGTGTAAGCGGGGTTTTTAGTTCATGTACTAAGGCTTTATAAAATTCGGTTCTTTGGTATATTTGACTTTCAAGTTCTATACGGAATTTTTGTTCCGCTTGGTGTAACTTTATAGCTCGCTTTTCGAGGCTTTTCCGTTCGGATATGTCACGTATTACAGCAATCGAAATAGGCGAATTGTCTATGGCTATCTGGGTAGCGTGAATTTCCACATCCAATACATTGCCGTCTTTTCTAAGATGCTTGGCCTCAAAAAAAACGTGGTGGTTCTTATTCATTTCTGTGCCAACCCATGATAAAAGCGCATCTACTTCCTCCGGGGGGTGCAGAAATGAAGTATCATGCATTAGCAATTCGCTTCTAGAATATCCAAAATGTTTAATAGCGGCTTCATTTATTTCCACTATCATTCTGTCATGTGGCCCGGTGCCTTTAACTTCAGCGATAACAATTGGGTCGCTGCTTAAATCAAAAATGGTCTTGTACTTACGATAAAGTTTCTGACAGTTAAGTTTTTGTGATTTTTGCTCTTTATTCTGGCGGTAAAGATTTAGATTTATCATCCGGCGAGTCATTTTGTATTTAGTTGCTAAAGAATTCAATCTGGGAACAGGTTGAGTTTGATGCCTCTTAGCTGTTGATCCAGGGCTCGTATTGAGTTTTGGTATTCTCATGGCTCTATCCCCAGACGTGCATATAAAGTAATTCCAGTCCAACTAATGTGTGCTTAAGCTGGATAATTATACAACAGATTTATCTGCTTAAGGGTATTTTTCTTCATTTTTAATCTGTTCACTTATCCCAATGCTTTTTATTAACTATTCTTATTATTTTTTAACTACGGGATTTTAGAATTAGCTGATGGGTTGCAGAAGCGTCATTGGTTTTCTGAGGTTTAAGGAGGTGATGTGTAATTTTTAATTTATAACTTGGCAATGGGTTTTTCATAAATTTATTAGAAGGAGATTAAAATGAGCAAACAGCACTCTACAGTTTCCCGTCGGGATTTCTTAAATGGTTTGGGTTTGACGGGGGCTGGAATTGGCTTAGCTAGTGCAGCTTCCCCAGTTTTTCATGATATGGATGAATTATTGGCTTCCTCTGGCCCCATAAACAAAAGACCATGGTGGGTTAAGGAACGAAATATTAAAGATGCTACCACTCCCATTGAGTGGTCTGCTGTGCAAAGGCGTCCTTACTTCTGGGCTTATCCTATGACTGCTCATCAGGAAGCTATAATTCAAGGTCTAATGAAACCTGAAGACCTTCCTTATCAGGTACAACGGATATTGACGGCTGAAGAACTGGAAACAAGAAATCAGGTTGTTATTGATTATTGTAAGAATGAATTTCCGGGTTGGGAGCCTGGTCCAGATGGTTTTGGGGATTTAAGAAATACAGCCTTGGCCCAAGTAAGTGAGTTCTTTGGTTTTACCCGTTTCCCCCGCCGTTTTCAAACTAATGGCAAAATTATCAACTTAGCCCAATTGGTGGCGGATGCAGGAGGGGGTGACCGGATTGACGGCTTTTTACCCCCGATGTATGAAGGAGTAAAAAGCCCTGAAGAAATGGGTATCCCCAAGTGGCAGGGTACACCTGAAGAAAATTTAATGACTCTGCGGTCGGTAGCCAGACTTTTTGGGGCAGAAGATGTGGGTTGCATAGAATTAGACGATGATATCAAGAAGATGGTCTTTGATTCCGAGATGGATGGCAAGAAGTATGTATTTGAAGATGTTGACGCAGCCTACGAAACTGCGACCAAGAGAGTTATACCGAATAACTGCAAATACGTCTTCACCTGGAGTATGCGCCAGCCCCCTAACATGACCAGACATCAGGCCGGGCGTAAGGAAAATGCGCCTACATACATTGCTTATATGCGGGGTCATTTCCTATCATGCTATATCAAAGACTTTGTCCGGGGTTTAGGCTATACAATGGTGGGAGCGGGAGGTACCGGTATAGGTTGTATCGGACCTACTGGCGGCTTTGCCGCTTTATCAGGCTTGGGTGAACTTGGCCGGGCTTCTTATGTTATTCATCCCAAGTATGGTTTGACTAACCGCGCTATGTGGATGCATATAACAAATTTCCCAATTGTACCTACCAAACCAATAGATTTCGGCGGCCGTGAATTCTGTAAGACTTGCAAAATCTGTGCCGAAGCCTGCCCGTTTGGAGCGATAAAAACCGGTGACCCCACTTGGGAAGATGATACGATTTATGGCAACCCCGGATTTTTGGGTTGGCGTTGCAATTATGATTTGTGCCCCCATTGTCCTGTCTGCCAGGGTACTTGTCCTTTTAATACTATACGGGATGACAAGTCATTTATCCATGAATTAGTCCGCATTTCAGCCAGTCATACCACTGTCTTTAACACTTTCTTCCGTAATATGGACCTTAACTTTGATTACGGGCGCAAAGACCAACGTGACTGGTGGAAAGAAGAAGATTTCCCGTTTGGTATTGATACAAGTTACTAAGAGGAATCCATATTTAGAAAGGAGAGATACTAATGTTGTATTGGGTTGGTCTGATTGTCGGTATTGCTCTAGCTGTCTGGATAGGATGGCTGGTGATGCAGAAGCAGTTTAAATTCCGCTGGTACGAAGTGGTTCTAGCTGCCCTTGGGTTTATATCAGCTTTTGCAGCGGTTCAGCATTATTTCGCTTCGGTCAGAGAGTATGAGCATACTTCGGCTTGGCTGGGAGCTTTGGTTTTTGGGTTATTAGCTTTGATTATGCTTGGGGTATCCTTGCAGTTAGTTAGAAGCCATAACCGCACAAGATAAATTAATCAGTGGGGGCTAGGTTGAGAAATCACCCTATGCCCCTGTTTTATTAGGAGGTGACCAGACATGGACGCGCTTAGGCCGTTTTCCCAGTCGATGTCTCCGGAGAGCATTTCTTACTATCGACGGTTGACTGCTGAATACGAAGCTTATTGCCAGCAACAAATGGATAATCACTTTATGGCCGCTAAGTTTAATTTTAAAAGCTGCCAGCGATGTGGATATTGCTGCCTATGTTATCCTTGTATCCCCCGACCGGATGAAATTGTGCCTGCTGCCCGATATCTTGAGATGACTATATCCGACTTTGTTAATAAATATATGGTGGCAGATACAGCTGACTGTCAAATATTTTTTCTTCGTTGGGCTAAGGAGGGCCAAGAAGATATAACCGGTGCCAGAATTCCTCCATGGAGAACTTATGACAGAGGTTACTGTGTATTGTTTGACAAGGGAAAGAAATCCTGCCGGATACACCCTGTCCGCCCTTCTGAAGCTAAGCTGATAAAGTGTTGGGATAACCGCCAAAGCCGGGATAAAAAGCTTTGGGGCATGAGCAGTTGGGGGAAAGATGATATATTCGCCTTTTTGCCTGATTTTGATCCTAAATACTTCAGGAACGCTAAATTAAATACAAGTAGTTTGATTTTTAAAGGAGAATCTAACTTATAGCATTTAACGGAGGATGAGGGGGGAAACGCCTCACTATCTGCTGTTTTTACATTTTTGTACTAGTGGTTGCCTTTTTGGTGATTCTGGCGGTCTATACCCGTAATTTTATTCAGATATAAAACCGGGTATAGACCAGTTATTATGTTCTGCAAGGAAATACGATGTTATTTAAATTTAATCTGAAACGTGTGCTTATTTTATTAGCGGGCTTGAGCTTGCTAATAGCAGGTTTAGTGGGGCATTTATCAGAATCTCGCGGTGAAGATAAATCTGCGTTATATGAAAACTATTTGGAAGATTCATTTACAGGTATTGCTGATTATTCTCTTCTGAAAGTTGATCCCACAAATTTAGGTTACATATATGCGGTGGAAGATAATGACGATATGCTTGCCGGATACGTCACAATAACTACAGGGCAAGGCTATGGAGGGCTTCTGACTGTTGTCTTAAATTGGTCACTGGATGGGGAAATTCAATCAATCTCTATACCTCAGAATAGTGATGACAAAGCCTGGTGGGATCAGTTGATAACAGGGGATTTCTTTGACCAATACATAGGGCGTAAATTTGATGACGCATTGGTATTGGGGGCAGATATAAATGCAATCAGTGGTTCTACAATATCATGTAACGGGGTAGCTTTGGGGGTGCACGCTGGGCGGGCTTTGGTAGCTGAGCAACTGGCTAAGCCTTATCCGATTCCTGAAGAAAAAATCAAATTTGGCTTAAGTGAAGCTTTGCTAATTGGGGGCTTATGCACTGTAGTTTTATTTAGGATGCTTTCAGTTTTATCTAGATTTCGATTGGTTCGTTACGTTACTTTATTTTTCGGGCTTGGTGTACTGGGTATCTGGTTAGCAAGGCCATTAAGTCTGACTAATTTTGCTGTCTGGATAATGGGTTCACCCCCCCATCTAAACACTAATTTGTTTCTGTACATACTGGTAATCGGGGTGGTGTTACTGGCTTTAATATTCGGCAAAAACTTTTATTGTTACTGGTTGTGCCCTTATTCAGCAGTGCAGGAAATTGCCTATAAACTTGGACAGGTAGGATTAAGACCCAGTGTCAAGTGGCATAAACGTTTAAGGAATGTTCGGTACTTTATACTTTGGTTTGCCTTATTTTTTACTATTCTGTTAGGGAGTGTATCTATAACAGTCTTTGAGCCTTGGGGTACACTTTTCAGTCTAAAAGGGTCTTTTGATCAATGGGTATTATTAGGCATATCTGTAGCTAGTGGATTTTTTATTTATAATGCGTGGTGTTTTTATGTTTGTCCGGTGGGAGCTTTTATGGATATAGTCCTTATAGTTAGGCGTAAAGGGAGGGATTTATGGAATACAATAGTTCACTTGAAAGTGAAAAAAGAAGTAAATGGCAAGGTATAGCAGCAACTATTTTAGTTTTGATTTTGGTGGCAGTTAGTATATGGGTAATAATACTTAAAATTATAAGTGTTTCTGTGTTGTAGTTAAGGCAGAATTATTTGTAATCATCTGTATAAAAATAGAATCCAATTGCGTCTTTACTGAATAAAATGATTTGTGAGTTAGAGAATAGTTTTTAGCGAGCACAGTTCTGACAAAATTAAAGTGGAATAAAATTTTGAACAATTTATATATTAATATTATATTTGGTATTTTGTCATAGAATACCAAATATAATATCGAGTGGTATTTACATGTTCAATCACTATGTTCTATATTAGGATTTATATGAATCTATCAGGCAAGGATATAAAATTATGCCAGATAATCTAAAAGATAGTTCTATTTTGACAAATCAGATATCACAATCCCAGATAGAAAGTATGCTCTTCCGTTGTTTTGCTGAAGAATTGAATGACATAGTATGGGAAGGTAGTAATACAATTGATATTACGTTTGTCAATTCAAAAGTCTATGACATATGGGGTTACAGGCCAGAAGAATTGATTGGTAGAAATTTCTTGGATTTTATGGTTCCCTCAAAAAAGGATGAACAAAAAAAAGTTATTGATTCAATGGTAGAAAATAAGTCTGCGGTCAATGGAATTCATCTTTATTATCAGCATCGAAACGGAAAAACCCTTATATTTGAAACTAGGGCAAAGCCGATTTTGAATAATAAAGGTGATTGTATAGGGCACAGGGGCATTTTTAGAGATGTCACAAGCTATATACTCCAGGAAAAAAGATTGCAGAAGCTCTACAAAAAGGAAAAGGCCGCTTTTACCGAATTAGAAAACCAAATGCAGCAGCGTTTAGAATTTACCAGAGCATTGACCCATGAGTTAAAAACACCATTAACTGTAATCCAGGCGGCCAATGAGCTGATGAGTACACAAGTACTTAGCTCTGAGTTAATAGATATAAGTGATAGTATTGGAAGAGGGGTACACAATCTGCAAAAGAGAGTCAATGAATTGTTGGATTTGGCTAAAGGTGAAGTTGGTATACTGACTGTGAACCGAGAAATAATTAAAACGCGGATTTTTATAAAAAATCTTATCAAAGACCTGATACCTGTTATAAAGATGAAGAACAGGGAATTTACAGTTAATATACCGTCAGTTCTTCCCAATATATATGCCGATGAGGCAAGACTCACTCAGATAATTTTGAATTTGTTGGATAATTCAATAAAATACAGCGCTGAAAAGACTACTATAAGTATCAATTTGACAAAATATCCAAATGGTAAAAGTGTTTTATTCCATATTGCGGATAACGGTTTTGGGATTCCTTTGAAACGGCAAAAGGACATATTTAATCCTTATGCTAGAATACAAAATGCCAACGAAAATTCTACCGGGTTTGGCATTGGCCTCTCACTGTCTAAAACATTGGTGGAATTGCATGGCGGGCAAATCTGGTTTGAAACAACAGAAGGTAAAGGAAGCAATTTCTATTTCACTATACCCAGATCTATAAATCAAACTACAAGGGATGTATAAGATTAGAGTGCAAGATGAAAATAGTTATTATTGAAGATGATGAAGATATAGTAAAGATACTAAAGCTTACTTTTCAGATACGCTGGCCTTCAGCTGAGATATTGTCAGCCACCTATGGCAGTAAAGGTGTTCTAATAGTTGAGAGCCAATCACCAGATTTAGTGATTTTGGATCTAGGTTTACCTGATATAGATGGTTTCGAAGTATTGGACCAAATCCGTTCGTTTTCATCTGAAGTACCGGTTTTAATTTTAACAGTCTCTAATGATGAGCCATGTATAGTCCGCGCTCTGGAAAGTGGTGCGGATGAGTATATAATTAAGCCATTTCATCAACTTGAATTATTATCCCGTGTGAAGGTACTGCTAAGACGCAGACTGATAGATACTGATGAAATAGCCATAAATGTAGGCCCGTTTAAACTGAGTAAATATTCTAATGCTTTGATCATTGATAAACGCCGATTATTACTGACTAATACTGAAAAGATAATAATGAGCCATTTATTGGCTAACGTTGGTAACCTTGTGCCAACTGTTTTATTGGCAGAAGCAATTTGGGGGAATAATTACTCTACAGCTAAAGATGCTGTACGCGTTCATGTATGGAGATTGAGACATAAGATAGAGTCCGATCCCCAAAAACCTAAGTTTATATTAACAATCCCACGTCAGGGTTTTAAATTATCTATCAACTAAGGTAAATATAAATTTTGTATATGTGCCGTGTTAGTTTTTAGGTAAGCTTACTTTATTAGGTATCTATGCTTTTCAATTAATCCCCGTTCGTTTTTGTAACGTTACTGTTCTCTGTTTGTAATTATTGGTATCTCTCTATAACGTTCTTTGTTGCCATTTGCACCATATACTGTTCATGTTGAAATTCTTGTCGCGGTTGAGTGCGCAAATTTTCAGTTTCAACGGCATACTAGAAACTTCCAGCTTTGAATAATGGATAGGTGGATTTTCCGTGTATGTCATAACGGAAACATACAATGAACAACCCAGGTCCGGTCTCAAGGATACAATCATCCGAAGCCCACGCGTGTTTTGACAGACGAGGTGAGTTATTCAAGGCAGAAAACCATTCATCTCTTAATCTGAATTCATACAAGCAACCAGGTAATTGCCCAGATGTATATTGGCAACCTAATGTGATTAATCAGAAAGTGTTCGTCTCTTGGAGTGGGGGCAAAGATTGTTGTTTATCATATTACTTGGCCATGCTGGCTGGTTTGAATATCTGTTGTTTGCTTAGTGTTCTCGACCATACCGGTAAGCTGGGCGCCCACAGTTTATCTCCTCACATACTTGATGCTCAGGCAGAGGCTATTGGTATACCCCTGATTAAAAGGCAAGTCCAAGTTTCCAGGTACGACTATGACTATTGCAGGGTGGTAAATCACCTCAAGAACCAAGTAGATATTGAAGGTGGCGTTTTTGGAGATGTAAGCATTGGTAATGAAGAGTCCAGTCTGCATGAAAGTTGGGTGAAGAATATTTGCCATTCTACTGGTATACAGGCCCATCTGCCGCTATGGAATATCAATCGGGAAGATATTCTTAAGATGCTTATTTATTATGGGTTTGAAGTTCTGATGATAGTAACGGATGACTCTAAACTGGGTAAAGAATGGCTGGGGAAAAAGCTAGATTTGGATGTCTTAGCCGAATTGAAAAGCAGATTTGAGAAATCAGAGGATGGGAGAGTTGGTTATTATCATACTCTGGTTGTTGATGGGCCTATCTTCCAAAAGAGATTAAACCTTGAAAAGGTATCGGCTATTTTTAGAAGAGATGAATGGGGCTCCAATTGGTATTTGGATATAGAGGATTACTCATTGATTTCTAAGTATCAATAGGAGTTCTTCTCTTCAATAAAACTATAGTAGAGGAGGTGTAACTGGGACTGACTTTCGGGAGAGACCGGATAACCCCATTTGGATTTTAACTAAGGTAAAGGAGGAGACTATTATGGATAAATTTCATTCAACACTCAGCCGGCGTGATTTTATGAAGGCGGTTGGATTGGCCGGTGCTGGGGTCGGTGCGGTAACTGCCGCATCACCTGTGTTTCATGATCTGGACGAAGTTTCTCAGATTGGTGGAGTAACTGAAAAACGCCCCTGGTATGTGCGTGAGTTGGAGTATGCCAAACCCACAGTGGAAATAGATTGGAATGTCATTCAGCGCCAAACCCACTATAACAACTGGGAAGATCATCTAGACCAGGCTGAAAAAGACAAACGCGCGCACATGTATTATGACAACACAAAGCAGATGGTTTTGGAAAATAATCCAGGTAATACTATGTTTGATGTTGCTATACGTCACCCGGCTTGGACAGCTGTCCGGCGTAACATGGATTATTTTTTTGGGGTGGATGGTATTCAACAGGATACTCCGCCTGGTTTTGAAATGGGTTTTGATCCTGAGTCAGGGCATTGCGTTATCAGCCCTGTATGGGCTACCGATCTTTTTGGGATAATCACACCTGATAATATGGGAGTGCCCCGGTGGGAAGGCACACCCGAACAGAATGCAGCTTTAATCCGCATGGCTGCCAGATGGTGCGGCGGGGCTGAAGTGGGCTACTTGAAGGCAGATGAATATACCAAGAAACTTGTACATAAGACATGCGGCGTTTTACCCATTCTGGCAGATAAGAATGGCAAAGAAGTAGTTTGGGAAGATGTTGATCAGCCATACGAAACAGATAAAAAAATGGTTATCCCAGAAAAGTGCAACAACATAATAGTAGTTGTAATACGCGAGGCTAGAAATCCGGCTTTGATGGCGCCGAGCTATAGGGCGGATGCTACCACTGCCAAATCTTATGCTCGTTCAATTGCATTTGATATCCATTTCAGAGGATTTATTCATGCCATTGGCTATACTACTGCAGGTTCAGGCTGGGGTCCCTGGAATAACGTGCCGTTCGGAGTACTATCTGGTATAGGTGAGTTGGGGCGTATGAGAGGGCAAATAACCCCATCTTGTGGTCCATTAATTCGTAAGGTGGAGGTGTTTTTCACTGATCTCCCGTTACCCACTACTAATCCCATAGACTTCGGGGCTAACCGCTTTTGTATGGATTGCGGATTATGTGCCAAAGCTTGCCCTGCTTCAGCTATACCGACTTTCCGTGAACCGACCTATGAGATTACTCCCGCTGATGATGCTAATTCCAATCCGACCAAGCTTATACCGGAATACTTTAATCTATCCGGTAAAAAGGTCTGGCCTAACAACGACTTTGCCTGCCACAATTTCTGGGTGACTTCTGGTAAACATGGGTGTGCGGCTTGCGTAGCTTCTTGCGTATTTAGCAAGGATATCAAGTCCAGTATCCACGAAGTAGTTAAAGGCGTAGTTTCTCAGACAGGTATCTTCAACGGCTTTTTTGCCAATATGGACCATGCCTTTGGTTATGGAATAGTAAAAGACCAGAATATGTGGGACAACTTCTGGTTTGAACCTGATAAATACTGGCCGCTTGAAGGTATTGAAACCAATTTATAAAGACTGGCAACAGCCTTATTTTCTAGAAAGGACGTTAGAAATATGTGGTCTCTGTATACTCTCATATGGATGCTCATAGGTATTGCTTTAGGCGTAGGTTTTACAGTTCTGATTAATAGACTTGGCCAGAAAGGAATATCTCTGCGCCTTTATGAATGGATTATAGGTATAGCGGGGCTGATACTATTCCTATTTACTATTCAGAATTTCTATACAGCTTTCCAAGAGTTTTATTCTCAGGCAGCCTATATGTTCCTGCTGGTTACCGGTTTACCGGCGATAATCCTTATGCTGGTCAGCTGGCAGTTAGTTACCAGACGTATCAAGGCCCAAAGTTAATATAAGTATTACCTGAAATCCCCTTGGATTCAAAGGGGGAAACGGGAAAGAAAGCCGGTGAGAATCCGGAGCAGTAGCGCCTACTGTGAGCGGGGGAAAGAGCAAGCCAGCAAAGCGCCCGGATTCAGGTACTGCCCTTCCGGTGACTAAGGAAAGAGCAGGTGCGGAGTTAAAGATAATTAGCCCCCTCTGTATTCCGGAGGGGGCATATTTTACGGGGAAAGGGAATAAGGCTGATATGGAGGGAACAAAGGTGATATCTGAACTGAAAACAGATACCTGTTATAAAGAACTTGGCAGTTTTCACGGGGTAAAAGCAGGCATTGTCTATCATAAGGCACTGGGTGCGCCCACCAATACTTTGGTAATAGAACTGCCGGAGGAAAGGAATATACTCTCCACCCGCACCGGGCTGGGTAAAGCCAGATATATCTTAAACACCCATATACCCCCTGAACTCTGGGATTTCATGCACGACAACTCGTCAGACTGGCAGACAGCCTATTCGGTAGTGCTGGAAGAAGTCCTTGAGAGATACGGCACAGACCTGGATAAAGTCTCATTTTTATCTACCGGAGTAGACCAGGACAAAATAGCCTGGGCGGAAGAAAGTTATGAAGAGTTTTGGGTACTTGCCTTTGCTACTGCCGGGGTCAAAACCAACGCCATGCGGATAGGCTGTGATGCCGCAAGCGGTATAGAGCGAAATGGCAAGTTTGAGAAGATAGGCACGATAAACATCATCCTGCTTACCGGCTCTACTCTGGAGCCACCCACTCTTGCTTCGTCGTATATCACACTGACCGAGGCTAAGAATGTGGCATTACAGGAACTGGATATACGGAGTGCGGTACACCCCGAATGGCAGGCAACCGGCACGGGAACAGACCAGATAATCAGCGTATCAGGCGGGGATGACAAGTATACTTATGTAGGCGGACATACCAAACTGGGGGAGATGATGGCCAAAGCCGCAACTCAGGCAGTCAAGCAGGCCGTCAGAAACTGTAGAGGATATTAAGCGGAAAACTGGGGAATATAAAGGGTTAAGACGCAAAGTCAGGTACTTGTATCCGGATTAAGCGCCTTAACCCCAGCTAATTCGGGCTGCTAGCCGCTATTTTGGGTTCTTTTTAATTTAATTGCTTTTTCATGGCAGGAACTTACGCAAGTGCCGCAGCCTTCACAGCGTTCTGGGTGGACTAATCTGGCTTGTTTGCTGCCATGAGCAGATACTTTGAGCCTTGAGAAAAATGGGAGCTGGGCTTTATCTTCGGCGGATAATTTATATATTTCAAATACACCATTGGGGCAAGCCACGGTGCATTCTCCGTCTCCTTCACATTTAGAAGTATTTATTACCGGAATAAAATCACCCGGGTTGTGTCTAGGTGCTGGCGTCTGATTGTTTGACTGCATTTTTTGCCTTTCTGAATTCAAATAGATTTATAGTGTTAACGGTTTCATTATCACTGCCCGCAGGCAAAATAATCCTATGGGGTAAAGAAATATCTGGCTAAAGGTCTGGTTTTGAAAATCAACCGCTTATGCCCACACCGCTAAGGCAAGTTTTCTTCGGTAGCCGGTGCGGGGTTTATTTTGCTGACCAGATTGACTAGTGTTTTCATTTCTTCGGTATTCAGCGCCCCAAATTTTCGGGCGGCTGAATTGAAGAAATCTTTTTTCAGGTTTTGGATCTCCTTTTCGGCTGGCGGGGTTAGTTTTATCTTGATACTGCGCCTGTCCGCCGGGTCTGTTTCCCGGGTTATCAGGTTTTTATCAATCAACCCGTTTATAAACTGCGTGACAGCACCCGGGGTAATTGACATCAGGCGGGCTAATTCCTTTACGGATATACCTGAATCACTGTGCCGGCTGATTATAAAAATCAACCGGGCCTGGGGAGGGCTGAGATACGGGTGTGTGGCAGATACGTCCCGCTTAATATGGTGTATAAGTACATGCATATGTTCGAGAATCTGCTGGGTGAGTTCATCCCTTTCGGTGTTTGCTTTAATCCGGTTGTGCTGGTCTGTCATGTTATTGTGCTGCCTGCCAATTAGTAGTTTGACTGTTAAATAATTTAGTA
>Ga0074195_1002623_pt1 | contig 19385 bp, 20 predicted proteins | sample EPASupsiteHSE623_FD_64525 | JGI IMG/M metagenome (GOLD analysis project Ga0074195, IMG submission 64525) | Bioremediated contaminated groundwater from EPA Superfund site, New Mexico - Sample HSE6-23 | ecosystem: Environmental > Aquatic > Deep subsurface > Groundwater > Contaminated ...
TAGGTATTCTCTTAATATTTTTGAATTTTCAAAAAATAATTTTTTATCCATATTTTTATAATCATTAAAAAGATTTTCAATTGTTACATTTTCTTGTAAAAATTCACTATGTAAAGTTGATTTTCCCATTTTCTCAAAAAAGATATTTGCAAGACCTACATGATTTAATTTTACAAATAAAGAACCTATAAAATAATCAATTTTTTTTGCAATATATGAAAGTGTAAAAGGCGTTCCAATTAGTGCTGCTTCTAGTGTTGCTGTTCCTGAACAAATAAATGCATATTCTGCTTCTTGTAGAGTTTTATGGGTGTTTTTTGAAATAGTAAAATCTGAAATATCTCCATAGATTTTTTTTATATAATTTTCATCAAATTTTGCTGGAATTATTAAGATATACTCTTTATTTGGAATTTTTTTGATTAATTCTTTAAAAATTGGCATTAGATTAGTGATTTCAGTTTTTCTACTTCCTGGCATAAAAGCAATTTTATTTGTATTTATCAATTCTTGTTTAAAATCTTTAATTTCATCTAAAAGTGGATGTCCAACATACGTGATTTTATTTTTATCATTGTAAATCTCACTTTCAAAAGGAATAATTGAACAAAGTTTTGAGCAATATGCTTCAAGTTTTTTAACTCTTCCTTTTTTCCAAGCCCAAGCTTGCGGCAAAATATAATAAATAATCTCTTTGTTTGGATAAGTTTCTCTCAACTTTTTAGCTAGTGGCAAATTAAAACCTGAACTATCCATTAGTAAAACTTTGTCACAATCTTTGGCTAAATCTACTAATTCATCACGAAGTTTGAAAAAAAATCTTAATTTTTTTAAAGCATCAACAATTCCCATAATTGCTAATGCTGTTAAATCGTACAAAGGATTTCCAAGCTCTTTATCAAAAACTCCAACAAGTTCTACATCAGGCGATAGATACTTTTTTAACTCTTTTAAATGGATATTTGATGAGGCTTCCATAGCACAAACTAATAGTTTCATACTAACTCTTCTTTTATATCTTCGTAAGTTTCGGAGTTTATTTCTATCTCATATTTCTCATTTTTGATTTCATCAAGAACTATTAAAGCACTTAAGTCATAAGGATTTTTTAGTATTTTATTTCTTGTTTCTAACTCTTGCTCAAAAGTTTGAGGGTTATACATAAGCTCTTTTACACTTTTGTAAGAACTGTTTGCAAATGAATTAAAAGTATTAATATCTATGATTTTAACTTCATCTCTATTTAGATAATTTATTCCATCTTTTGTGTATTCAATTCTTCCATTTGTATTATTCCTATTTATTGTCGAATAACAAAAAATGTATGATGGAACTATGTTTTTAGCTATTTTTACCTTTGCACCAAGAAGTCTATAATTTAAAAATCTTTGTTTTATGATTTTATACTCTGCACCACTACTTTCAAGCTCATTTCTTTTTTTATAAAGTTCAAGTCTCTCTTCTATTGACTCTGGCAAAATTTGATTTGAGATTGGATTAAACATTTCATCCATAATCTTTTTTTGAGCTTCTCTTTGGGCAGATAATCCAAATAAACAACCACAATAATTTTGTCTATAAAGTGAATTTTCTTTTACTTTTTGCCCTTGAATTTCAGCACCATTTCCAGCTTTATAATCTCTATAAATAAACTCTAAACCTGTTAATGATGAAAGATTATTTCCAATCTTTTCCAGTTTTTCTTGAGATTTTTTTGGTGAAATTAAAAGAGTTGTAGTAAATTTATTATGACCTAATTCGATTGCTTTTTGAACGGTAGTGTCAAGTCTATCATCATAACAAACTGTACATCTATCCCCTTTTTCAGGTAAATGTTCCATTCCTTTTACTTTTTTTAACCACTCTTCTAGGTTATAAGCACCTTCAATTAATTTTATGCCTAATTTTTGGCATGAATACTCTACATCTAAATATCTAAGTCTATATTCACTATAAGGATGAATATTTGGGTCATAAAAATAACCTACTAATTCTTCACTTGGAAATTCTTCTTGTATCTTTTCTAAAAAATAGTGACTATCAACTGCACAACAAATATGAACTAACAATAAAAAGCCTTTAATTATATAATTTGATATAATTATAGTAAAAGTTTTTAAAACAAAGGATTAGCTATAAAAAATTTATTAGTTTTACTATTTTCAATATTCGTTTTCACTGGATGTTTTACTACAAATGAACCACAAATTAGCTCAAATAGTGCAACAATTTTAATCAAAACACCACAAATGAAATTTTACGATAAAGGTTTTATTTATAAGTATAAAGATTATACTCAAGTTCAAATTTTTTCTGCTGGAACGGCTGTGTTAGATATGAAAATTTATGAGGATAAAGTTTGCAGAACAACTTTTAAATGTCAAAATTTAGCAACTTTTAACAAAGAGAATTTATCTTCAACATATCCTGATAATTTCTTAAAAGAGTTATTTGAGCGAAATCAAAAAGAAGTTATTCACAGAGATAAAGCAAATGATATTTTAATTAAAATAATAAGAGACTAGTAAATTTTTACTAGTCTTTAAATTTTTATAATTCCTAACTCTTTTAGCATGATGATAAACACACTAATTGGTGCTAAAAATTTCATAACAAATAACCAAACATTATAGAAAAACTCGCCAATATAAGGAACTAAAGCTTTTCTTGAAACTTCTTTATCAAGTACATATCCAACAAAAATTGCAACTAAAATTCCACCAATTGGCATTAAAATAGCAGAACTGATAAAATCGAACCAATCAAAAAGATTTTTACCACCAAAAGTTAAAGCAGAAGAATAAGCATCAATGTTTGATAATATTGCAAGAATTCCTAAAATATAAGCAACAAAAGATACACTATAAGTAGCTTTTTTTCTTGAAATATTTCTTCTTTCAACTAAATACATAACAGTAGGTTCAAGTATTGAAATGGCAGATGTAATTGCTGCAAAAGCAAGAGCAATAAAAAATAGAATTGATAAATAAATACCTATAGTTCCCATTTCATAAAAAATAGCTGGTAGTGTTATAAATACTAATCCTGGACCTTTTCCTGGTTCTTGACCTGCTGTGAATATAATAGAAAAGATGATAAGCCCTGCTACTAAAGCAATTAGTGTATCCATAATTACAACATAAATTGAGGCTTTTACAATATTTGTATTTTTATCTAAAGAGGCTGCATAAGTTAAAATTGTAGACATACCAATTGAAAGAGTGAAAAAAGCATGACCAACTGCAACGATTATTGAACTTGAGTGGAATTTCTCATAATTTGGATAAAACATAAACTCTAGTGCTTTGAAAAAACCATCGAGTTGAATAGAATAAATAAGTAAAATAGCCAAAATAAAAATTAATGCAGGCATTAAAATATTATTGAATTTTTCTATTCCTTTTTTTACACCTTTTGAAATAGTGTAAGCAATAATTATAAAAGTTAAAGTGTAATAAAAAATTTGCGTGAAAACATCATTTTTCAAAAAAGTCATAAAAACAGTTTCTGATTCACTAAAACTTGTAGGTAAAGAGTTTACGGATAAAACAATATAATAAAAAATCCAACCAATAACAGCTGGATAAAAAGTTAATATAAAAAGACCTGTTAAAAAGGTAAATCCTGAATATTTCCAGTATTTTTTATCATTAGGTGCTAAAGTTTCAAAGGTGCTAACAGCATTTTTGTTAGAGTTACTTCCTAATAAAACTTCTCCAATAAATATTGACATACCAATAAAAAATACAGTTGCTAAATAAACAAGTACAAAAACTCCACCACCATTTTCTCCAGTGATATAAGGAAACTTCCAAATATTTCCAAGTCCTACTGCACTTCCTGCTGCTGCTAGAATAAATCCAACTCTAGTAAAACGATTTTTATGCATTTCTCTCCTTACTTTTTTAATCTAATTTTTGCGGTTTTCCAAAAAAATAACCTTGTGCAAAATCAATGCCCATATCTCTAACTACATCAAAAACACTTTGCGAATGAACAAATTCAGCAATAGTTTGAATATTCATTTTTTTAGCAAAATCAATGATTGTTTCTGTAACCATTTGTGAATTTAAATTTTTATCAATATCTTTTATCATTGAAGCATCTATTTTAATATAATCAACTTTTAATTTCATAATATATTCAAAGTTTGAATAACCCGTTCCAAAATCATCTATTGAAATTTTTGCACCTGTTTTTTTTACTTCTGTAATAAACTCAATAACTTCTTCATAATTTTCTATTCCATCTGATTCTATCAGTTCAAAAACTATTTTATCACCTAATTTATACTCATTTAATTTTTCAATAATCGTAGAATAAACATCTTCATTTAAAATATCATGTACAGATAAATTAATAGAAACTTGAGCATCCAGATTTTTGAAAATTTCAAAAGTTTTTTCAACTATGATTTTCGTAAGTTTAGGATAAAGTTTATTTTTTTTAGCTAATTCAAGGAAATGTACGGGAGAAACATACTCTCCATTCTCATCAATTAGTCGCATTAATGCTTCATATTTCACAACTTCTGAAGTTTTTGTATCAATAATAGGTTGAAAAAGTGGTTCGATTTTATTGTTTTCTATTGCATCTTTTATTTTTTTAGCCCAAATAAGATTTTGAGCATATTCATGTTCTATTTTCATATTTGATTCATAAATCAAATATTTTTTTCTTTTTTTCTTTGCAACTTTTAGAGCCATATCTGCATTATTTAGTAAAAATGAAGTTCCATATGCTACTCCAATAGTTGCATTTACATAGATTTCATTATCATTAATCAAAAAGGTGTGATTTTCGATGCAATTTGCAAGGTGTAAAGCAATATTTTTAATCTCTTCATAAACAGTTTCACTTGGTAAATAAAGTGCATATTCATCCGCATGGAGTTTAAATAATATAGCTTCATTTGAAACATTATCTTTTATTATTTTTGCAGTATTTTTAATAATATCATTTCCAATTTTATCTCCATATAAATCATTTATATGTTGAAATTTATCAATATTAATAATCATCAAAATGGCATCTTTTTCTAAAGAAAGAGTCTCTATTAGTTTTTTTCTATTTGGAAGAGTTGTTAATTCATCGTGGAAAAATTGGTATTCAAGTGAATCTAACATATTATTAAATACATTTTTCATAGAATCAATCTCTTGAATTTGATTTTTTATTCCAACTCTTTTTGTAATATCTTTATGATTAGAAATATAGTTTATATTAGTAATAAAATTTTTGATTGGTTTTACAAGATGTCTATCAAATTCTATAAATAAAGCTATAAAAATTACAATAGAAAATAAAATTATAAATAAAATAAAGAAGTTAATAATTGATGAAAGAGAAATTTTTAAATCATCAATTGGATACATAATATTTATTACGCCTAAAACATTCCCTTCTTGGGTTTGTGTATGGCATTTTAAACACTCTTGTTTTGCAATAATTGGATAATAATATTCAATAGTAGAATCATCAATAACATTTAAAATATCATTCTTTTGTAGAGCTTTTTGAATAAAAAGATCAGTTTGCCTAGCTTTTAAATCTTTTTGAATATCCCCAAATTGTTTAGCAACTTCTTCTCCTCTATAAACATTAACAGCCATATTTTTATCAACAGAATTAAGTCTTGATATGATTTTTTCTAAATCATCTCTTGTCCAACCTCTCTCCATTGCTGAATATAAAGATTGAAATATAAGTTCTGTGGTTTTTTTAGCATCAACTTTTGATAGTTTTTCAATAGCCTCTTTTTTCATATATTGGGTATATACAAAAGCTATAGTTAGAGAAAAAGTGAGTGTGATAATAATTATTTTTAAGATAAGTCTTTTATAAGTAGTCTGTTTTTTTTTCATTATCACTCTTTAGTATCTATATAGTTAAAAATAACTTTGAGATTATACATCATATTGCTTTTGAAGTAATACTTCTGACTTTTAGAGAGATAAGTAATTTCTAATAAGAAAGAGGTAACTTTCTTTTTAGAATCTTTTTAGTTTGTTGTAACCAATTTTAATTAATTTTAATAGGGGTTTTCTATATGAACTAAATACATATTTTTTGATTTCGTAAGCAATTCTTCCTCTTACTGTTAATAATCCAAAAATATCTCCTGCTGCATATTTTCCACCAAGAGCAATTAAAATTCCATCTAATTTTGGATTTGATTTAATTAATTTTTTTCCTGAAATCATGTTTAATACATTATTACCTGCATCTGTACCACTAATTCTAGCAACAGTAACATTTGGTGGCATTATTTCGCCTTTTGCATTTCTGATTTCAGCAATATCACCAATAGCAAATATATTTTCATATTTATCTGTTTGAAGATACTCATTAACAACTATTTGACCTCTACCATTTTTTGCAACATCTTCTAATTCAGATGTAATTGTAGAAGCTTCAATCCCTCCTGTAAAAATTACAAAAGAGTGATTTATTTTAGTTCCATTTGAAAAATGACAATATCCATCTTCAACTTTTTGAAGTTTAGTGTTTGTAATAATATTAATTCCAAGAGCTTTTAATCTCTCTTGCGAAATACTTATTAGTTTGTGAGAAAGACCAGGAAGAATAGTTACAGAACTACTTATTAGAGAAATTTTTAAATTATCACAAGAAAAATTTCCCCTTTCAAAAAATTTATTTGAATAATAAGCCATTTCAGCAGCGATTTCAACTCCAGATAAACCAGCACCAACTACAACAATTCTTGTATCTGCACATTGTTTAGCTTCATCTTTGATTTTTTTGAATAGTTGTTGTTCAAAACTTTGTTTAAAAGTAATAGCTCTATGAAGTTTTTTAATATCATCAGCGTTATTAAGACCTGGAATACTTGTAGGGAAAAATGTTCTTGTACCTGCTGCCATAATCAAATAATCAAATTCAACTATTTCTTCTTCTTCAGTGTAGATTTTTTTTGCAACTTGATCAATTCTTCTAACTTTTAAATTTTTGAATTCAAGATAGTTGTGATTAAATCCCATGCATAAAGTAGTTAAATCAATAGTTACATCTGCAAAGTTAGATTTATTTGCTATTAAATCATAAACTTCCGGTTGTAAATTATGATAGGTATGTTTGTCTATCAAAGTAATTTTTATATTTTTATTTTTAACTAATTCTCTTAATGCATATATCCCTGCATATCCACCACCAATTATTACCACTTTTTCCATAAGGCTTAATCCTTTAATAAATTACTATGTGCTTGAAATGTTATTTTTGCTTTAATTGCTAAGGGGGTGAATAATACCCAAAATTTATAGCCCCAATGTAGCAAATCTTTAACTTTCAAAATTATTTGTTATTCTATACTTAAACTTTTAATTACAAAATAAAAAAGACGGAATTTTTTCTTTTAATGCAATTTGTGTACCTAAATGACACTTTATATTGACTATTAAGGGAATTAAAATATTTTTTTAGTTTAGTTCTAAAGTTCAATTTTTGTAGAATAGGGGAATTTTAGATAAATAGGAATAAATTATGAAATATGTGGGAGCTCACGTAAGTGCTAGTGGTGGAGTTTATAATGCACCAATAAATGCTATGGCAATAGGTGCTAAAGCATTTGCACTTTTTACAAAAAATCAAAGACAATGGAGTGCAAAAGAGTTAGATTCTAAAACAATAGATAAATGGTTTATAGAGTTAGAAAAATCAAAAATTCAAACAAAACATATTTTGCCACATGATAGTTATTTAATAAATTTAGGGCATCCAGAAACTGAAGCACGAGTTAAATCATTTGACGGTTTTGTACATGAAATACAAAGATGTGAAATTTTAAAACTGGATAGATTAAATTTTCATCCAGGTAGCCACTTGAGAAAAATAAGTGAAGAAGAGTGTTTAAATAATATAGCTGATTCTATGAATAGAGCAATTGATATTACAAAAGACGTAAAACTTGTGATTGAAAATACAGCAGGTCAAGGAAGTAACCTTGGATATAAATTTGAACATTTAGCTTATATTATTGATAAAATTGAAGATAAAAGCCGAGTTGGAGTTTGTATTGATACATGTCATATGTTTACAGCTGGTTATGATATAAGAACACGTGAAGCTTATGATAAAACTTGGAATGAGTTTGATGCTATTGTTGGAAGAGAATATCTAATGGGAATGCATATAAATGATTCAAAACCAGACCTTGGCAGTCGTGTTGATAGACATGACTCTTTAGGTGTTGGAAAAATTGGTTGGGATGCTTTTAAATTTATTATGAATGATGAAAGAATGGATGATATTCCACTTGTTTTAGAAACTATAAATGAAGAGATTTGGGCGCAGGAAATTCAAGCACTTTATGATTTGGTAGAAAAATAATAATAGACGGAATGATATATGTATAGAGTATAAAAAACTCTTTAAGGCAATTCCGTGAAAAATAAAACAAAAGTTCCATTTGATCCCAATAACTTTGATACTTCTATCACAGTTAAAGAGTTAACAAAAAAATTTCCTCATCTTTTAGATTTAGATTATAAAAAAGTGAGTTTAGCAAATGAGATAATTCCTTTGAATTATGAGATTTTTTCAAAGGATTATAAAGATTTTTTTTCAAGTAATATTGAAGACTATTTTGATTTTGAAGTTGATGCAGTAATATAAAAGTAAAATTTACTTTTATATTATAGATTTTGAGTAATTAATTGAATCATTTAGGTTGTTAAAAGTTTTTAAATTTGTATCATCGAATGGAAAATGCGCTTTTGTTAATTTTTTTAGAATTCTTTCATTTAGTCCAGAAAAAACTAATTTTTTATTTTTACTTTCAAAATTATCAACTATCGATTTAAGTGCAACCATTGCTGTCATATCAATCATTGTTACATTTTGCATATTTAAAATTACCACACTTGTATCTTCTTTCGTATTTAAAAGTGTTTTTAAAGCATTTTGGGCTGCACCAAAAAACATTGGACCATTAATATCGTAAATAGATATGTTTTCAGGAATATCAGGGTGAATTATAAGTTTGGTATTTACAAGTTCAATTGAATATAAGTCAATAGTTCTTTTAATAAATAATATAGAAGCTAAACCAATTCCAATTGCAACTGCAATTTGCATATCAAATAAAACAGTCAAAATAAAACAAGTTAAAAGTACGTAAACATCATTACTAGGCGCAACTTTTAATATATTTATAAAGTGTTTAACTTCCGACATATTCCAAGCAACAACTAATAATAAAGCAGAAAGTGAAGCCATTGGCAAATATGATAAATAAGAAGATAAAAACATAATTGAAACTAAAATAAATAAAGCGTGAACAATTGATGATAATTTTGAAGTTCCACCTGATTTTATATTTACAACTGTTCTTGCAATCGCAGCAGTTGCAGGAATTCCTCCAAAAAATGGAACAATAATATTTGTAATTCCTTGACCAATTAACTCTTTATTTGGATTTGTTTTATTTCCTGTCATACCATCACTAATAACAGCACATAATAAAGATTCTAAAGCTCCTAAAACAGCTATTGCAATACTATGTGGAAGAAGTTTATATAATAAATCTAAAGTTATCTCTTCAGGTTTTAGAAAACTCCACGGTAATTCAAATTGTAAAGGAATAGGTGGAATACCATTCCCTTCTAACCCATTAATATTATAATGGAAAGTTGAAGCAATTGTAGAAATATTAAAATGAGGAAAATATATGTTTGCAAAGGCTACAAGTATAGTAACAAAAGTCAAAGCCACAAGTGCTGATGGTATTTTACTTTTTGTTTTTTGCCATAAAATTAATAAAAATAGAGTAAATAGTCCAACTATTAATTCAGCAGGTTTAAAAGTGTTAAAAGAGCTAAAGATTAAATAAATTTTATCTAAATAGTGACCATTAAAATTTTCAATAGTTAAACCAAAAAAATCTTTTATTTGAAAAGTTGCAATTACAACAGCAATTCCTGAGGTAAAGCCAACGGTTACCGGATACGGAATTAGTTCAATTAATGTTCCTAATTTTAAAACTCCAACAAAAATCAGAATAATTCCAGACAATAGTCCACAAATTAGTAATCCTGTAACTCCAAATTCTTGAACTATCGGGATTAAAATTACAACAAAAGCAGCAGTTGGCCCTGAAATGTTTATTTTACTACTTCCAAAAATAGCTGCAAATATTCCTGCAATTATGGCTGTATAAAGTCCAAGCTGAGGTGGAACTCCCGTAGCAATTGCCAAAGCCATTGAAAGAGGAAGTGCAATTATACCAACCGTTAATCCAGATAAAATATTGTTTTTCATTTTCTTCTCATTTTTGATTTTCTTGTCGAATTAATTTTATATTTAGAATACTTAAGTTTTTTTATCATTGAAGAGGAAATTTGATACATTTTAATTATATTTTGTTTTAAATTACTATTCTTCTCATTATTTCTTGCTTTTTCATAAAAAGCTAAAAGTCTCAGATAATCAAAATCTTTTAAAAAAGAGTAAAAAATTATTGATTTCTCTTCTTCTAAAATCCATTCACTTAAAAGTGCTAAAATTATTTGTTCAGGAATCCAAAGTTCACCTTCAATCAATTGGGTTTCAATCTGTTTTACTATGGTATTGTAATAAAATACTAAGGCTTCATCATTTGGAAGAAGTTTATGATTTTTTTGACGAGTCTGTTGATATGCCATAAAAGATTTTAATTCATAAGCATTTATTATTGTTTTATCTAATTCTTTATTTAGTTTTATGATATTTTCTTCTATCTCTTTATTAAACTCTTCATATCCTAAATCTATTTTATATTTTTCACTTTCTATATTTAAAAGAAGTTCTTCAATAACAGTTTTAATGTAAATAAGTAAAGCATCGGTTTTTATATCTCTTAGAAGTTTTATGCATATTTGTGGTTGATTATTAGCGCTCATTTTAATCCGAGTATTTAAGATAAGGTGGATTTTAAATCAATAATACTTAATAATGAATTAAGTTCAAAATATTACTAATAGTTCATTTAGTCTTTTAATATAAATTAAATTATAATTCAAAAAAAATTATGGATATAAATGAAAAGTAAAATAAATGACGAATTAAACAAAGTAAAAAAAGATTTATATCTTAAAGCATCAGCTTCGTATTTTGATAAGTGTGGATATAAGAATTTTAAGATTTCACAACTAGCAATTGAGCTTGAAACTTCAGTTGGAACAATTTATAATCTTTTTATTTCTAAAGAGAATTTGTATTTAGAATATTTGATTTTAAAATTACAAACTTTTTTAGATAAGTTAAATGAATATGAAACAAGCGACCCTATGAAAAATCTTGAACTTTATTTATCTTGTAAATATGAAATATTTATTCAAATAGATAATAATAGGGATGAAACTCTAACTAATGACCCATATTTTTTCCATAAGTTAGATATTTCAAATCATGCAATAGTAAATGAAATATATGAATTTTTGATTAGACAATTTAAAGAGTTGTATCCAATCTCAGATATGGATTATAGACATACGGTTATACTTTTTAAGAAGTTGTCAGATGGATTTATAGAGAGTTATTTATTGAAAAAATATGATACGAAAAATATTGTAGAAGATACAATAAAACTTTTTTTCAATGGTTTAGAAAAAAAGTAGAATTGTATTTTTAACTTTTAAAGTTTGTAAATCTCGAAGTTTGTATCTCTTACATCTTTTTTAATTACATCTTGCCACTGTTTTACTTTTTTCATATCTTTTTCTTGCAAGAATAGACCTTCAGTGTAGATTTTAATAAGCATTTTTCGTGCTGATAATAAATTTTTAGAAGCTGCAAACTCAATTAATTCAACACCTTTTTTGTTATCAACAGGTGTATTTATACCTTGAAGATAAAATCTTGATAGTTGATAAGCTGCAATTGGATCTACATCACTAGCTTCTTGTAAAAGTTTAAATGATTTATCTAAATCTTTTTCAACTCCATCACCTTTATAATATAAAAAGGCTAAAGCAAGATTTGCATAGGCATTTTTATTGTCAATTGATTGATTAAAATATTCAACTGCTTTTTTGTAATCTTTTTTCTCAACATTATATGTTCCCATTCTAAGTTGAGCATAAGAGTTTTCATTTAGAATCTTTTTGTAACAAAACAGTTTATTATCCATATCTTCTATTTTTTGACAAACATTAGCTTTTTCTAAAGCAACAGTATCTTTATCATCGGAAAATGATAGAAATGAAGGCATAGAAAATTCAGGCATTTTTAACGAACAAGCTGTAAATAAAAAAATAGATAAGCTTGGTAGAATGATTTTTTTTAGCATTTATATTCCATAAATTTTATTTGTAAAACTATTTGTTTTATCTTGGTATAGTTCATTCCAATAATCAGATTTGTCAGTATCTCTTTCTATATATTCACCACTTCTATATAGTCTTGAAAGTTCTTGTTGCGCAGATTTTACATCATTTGTCGCAGCAAAATTTAAAAGTTCAAAGGCATCTTCAACTTTATTTTTATCCATGTAATAAAAATATAATTTATATGAAGCTATTGGGTCTATGTCTTTTGTATCTTCAAGAAGCTTAATTGCTAGTTCATCATTAATTGGAACACCAAATCCATTTTTATAAATATCAGCTAAAGGTGCATTTGCATAAAAGTTACCTTTTTGTTTTGCGATATTTAATCTTTGAATAGCTTCTTCAAAATTACCTCTTAATTGAGCATTTAAAGCTAATCTCAATTGGGCAAAAGAGTTTTTGTAAGAAATTAAATCATAACAATCCATTTCAAAATGTTTATTTGTATTTCTACAATCATCTGCAATAGAGAGTTCGTTTGATGAACTTTTCATAAATTCACTTTTATTAGAACAACCATTTAATGCGAACAGGCAAAGAGTAACTAGGGCAAAAGAAGAAGAGATTATCTTATGCATACGATTCCTTTTTTATTTACTTATAAATTCTCTTAATTCTAGCAAGTTTTTTATTCATATGTAGTTAAGTCATATTGATGTATCATATTGTCCTTAATGGGAGATTAAATGATTTTTATAGGACTTTTTTTATTTATAGCTTTTGTAGCTATAGCATTGAATGTTTATAACCATTCAAATTTGGCATATATTGAAGAACATTTAGAAAAAAACAAGTGTCAAGAATATGCATATTCCAAAGGCTCATATAAAGCTTTTTGTGATGGTTTTTTTGTTGAAATAAAAAATAGTTTTATTGTAGATCTTGAAAAAAACTCAAATATCTTTAGATATAAAGATATAAAAAATTTAGAAATAAATCAACTTAATCTAGTAATCAATAGCGATAATAAAATAGCTTTTAAAGAAAAAGAAGAGTTAGATAAATTTTTTAATAAATTAAAAGAAAAAATAAATAAGTAGGATAAGCAAAGAAGAATGAAAGAAGTAATTAATTTTATAAAAGCACAAGATGTAGAAAAAACAAACTTTTTTGGACAGCTAAAATGTTCAAAAGAAGAGGCTAAAATTTTACAATATATGTCTAAAGAGTATGTAAATGGTCGTGATACTTTAGGTGTAATTGATATTTTAGGTGAGTTTTATGATTTAAAAACTTATAAACATTTAGAAAAACTTGATTTAATTAAATCTCTTTTAGAATTTGGTTGGTTGGTTCAAGTATCTTTTGACCAAGTAAAATTAAGTGAAGTTTCAAAACTAGAGCTTATAAATTCAAGTGTTTCATTATCAAGTGCTTATTTAAAAATGTTAGAAAATGGAAGTAATGATTTTGTTCTTCCTGAAATTAAAAACTACTCTGACCACTTAGAATATTTACAAGACCAATTTTTTAGAATTGATTTAGCGCAACAATTAAATGTTGTTAGAAAAAATTTTGATGTAAATAGTCCCAGTTCAAATAGATTAAAATCAAAATTAATACTTTTAGAAAACAGAATTAAAGAGAGAATCAAAGTTACAAGTAATTCTATTATGCTTGAAGATTTTTTCAAAGATAATGATTTAAACGAACAAGAACAAACTCTATTTTTAGCCCTATTAAAAGAAGAGTATTCAGGTGGAGATGGAAGTTTAAGAGATATGAACTCTTTAATTGAATTAATTTCAAGTGATGATTATGAAAAAATCAAATATAGAAGTTTACTTGAAGAGAGTTCAACTTTAGTTTCAAAAGCTTTAATTGATTATGATGAAGTTTTAACTCCTTTTGGTGGAATTAATAGAAATTTTTATATTCCTGATGAGGTTTTATATAAAATTTCACATCCAACTAAAAAAAGTGCAAATGTTGGAAAAATCAAACTGGATACAGTTATAAAAGAGCAAGATATGTTTGAATTAATCTCAACTACAAAAACTTTAGATGATGTAATTTTAAATGAAAAAACAAAAGAGACTTTAGATGCACTTTTAAAACAAGTTGATAAAAATGTAATCAATCGTCTTAAACAATGGGGAATAAAAGATAAAAAAAGAGGAATTGAAGCAAAAATCATTTTTTATGGGGTTGCTGGAACTGGAAAAACTTTGACAGCTTTAGCTTTAGCAAAATCTCTTAAAAAAGATGTTTTAAGTTTTGACTGTTCAAAAATTTTATCAATGTATATTGGTGAAAGTGAAAAAAATGTTAGAAGTATTTTTGATAAATATTATGAACTCCGAACTCAAACAAAATCAGAACCAGTTTTACTTCTAAACGAAGCTGATCAATTCTTAAGTGCGAGATCTTCAGGAAGTGCAAGTAGTAGTGATAAAATGCACAATCAAATGCAAAATATTTTTCTTGAGCAAATAGAGAGATTTGATGGAATTTTAATAGCAACTACAAATTTACTTGAAAATCTTGATAAGGCTTTTTCAAGAAGATTTAACTACAAAATTGAGTTTGTAAAACCAAATAAAGCACAAAGAATTGAACTTTGGAAAAAACTAATACCTGCAAATTTACCATTGGAAGAAAACTTTGATATTGAAGAGTTGGCAAAACATGAATTAACTGGTGGACAAATAGAATTAGTTATTAAAAATACAGCTTACAAAATAGCCGTGAGTGATGAACCACTATTCAGAGTTGATAATTTTAAAGAGCAAATTACCAAAGAGCAAAAAGGTCAATTTGATAGTGAAATAAAAGTTGGATTTTTTTAGAAATTGTTAACTTTTGATTAATGTTTCTTTTTGTACCAATTTCATCCTTATCCTTAGAAAAAGATTAAACTATAAGCTGATTTTTATAAGGTTACAATATTATTGCGTACATTATTAATAAGTGGCTATTTATCACAAATTAGATATTATATTTGTAGATTAAAATAAACTTTTTAGCTTTAAAAGGATAGATTAAATGACACATATGGAATTTGCACATCCCTATTTTGGTGCATTTGTAATGTTTGTTGTAACATTTACAGCATTTGGTGCAACGGTATGGCTTTCAAGATATATTAGTAGAAAAATTGCAAGACTTGATACTGAAAAACTAAAAACAACTCTATATGAGTGTGGACCTGAGGTTACAAAACAACCTAACAGCATCTCTACTCAGTTTTATTTAACAGCATTATTATTTATTTTATTTGATGTTGAAATTATATTTATGTTTCCTTGGGCTGTCAACTTTAAATTATTAGGTTGGTTTGGTTTTGTGGAGATGATTTTATTTATTACTTTATTAGCAATTGGATTCTTATACGCATGGAAAAAAGGAGCGCTTGAATGGCACAGCATAAAATAAATTATTTACAAGATAATGGGGCTGCTGTTAAATTAACAACTATAGATAAATTAGTTAATTTTGGTCGTTCTAACTCTTTATGGCCAATGACTTATGGATTAGCATGTTGTGCTATTGAAATGATGGCAACGGGAGCTTCACGATATGACTTCGATAGATTTGGAACAATTTTTAGAGCAAGTCCAAGACAATCAGATGTTTTAATAATTGCTGGAACTTTAACAAAAAAACATGCTGAATTTATGAGAAGATTGTATGACCAAATGCCAGATCCAAAATGGGTAATTTCTATGGGATCATGTGCAAACACAGGTGGAATGTTTAATACTTACGCAACTGTTCAAGGGGCTGATAGAATCATTCCTGTTGATATTTATCTTCCAGGATGTGCTCCAAGACCAGAAACTCTACAATATGCTCTTATGGCACTACAACAAAAAATCAGAAAAGAATCAATTTTTAGAGCTACTAAAAAGAAGAGGTTAGTATAATGAGAAAATATACTCCAAAAGACAATGTTCAAAAACAAGCATATTTTTCTGATAGATTTTTTGTATCTCCAACTGTTCCTAGATTTGAAATAGATTCTGATGAGATTTTTGCAAGTGATTTTGAAAAAATTTCTAAAGCAATAGAAATTAAAGAAGCTTATATTGAACATACTCATTTAGTTCTAAATATTGATAAAAATGCCATTGTTGAAACTATGAAATATTTAAGAGATGAACTTGAATATGATATGTTAATTGAATTATCTGCAATTGATTATTTAGCAGCTCGTGATGGATATGAAGTTTTTTATGAGATGTTATCAATTTCAAAACATAAAAGATTAAGAGTTAAATGTTTTTTACAAAAAGATGAATCTCTAGAGTCTGTAACTTCAATTTTCAAATCAGCAAACTGGTCTGAGCGAGAAATGTATGATATGTTAGGCGTAAAAGTTGTTAATCATTTTAATTTAAAAAGATTAATTATGCCAGATGATTGGTATGACCATCCATTGAAAAAAACTTACCCACTTCAAGGTGACGAAACAGCTTCATGGTATGAAGTTGACAAAATTTTTGGTAAAGAAGCAAGAAGTATTATTGGACCAGAACAAAGAGATTCAGCTGCAATTGATAGATATGACACAACAAGATTTGCAAGACTTGGGCATGAAGTTCCATTTGACACAGATATTTCGCAATTTGAACCTGAAACTAATATTTCCTATCAAGAAGAGAATACTTCAAAAATCATGAAAAAATTAAAACCTGAAGAATCAGTTGTTTTAAAAAGAAGAAGGTAGAAAATATGCAACAACCAAATAGACTAAAACCTTTTTTTGAAAATATTCACTTCGAGCGCGAAGATAATACTATGATGGTAAACTTTGGTCCTCAACATCCATCTGCTCATGGACAATTAAGACTTATTTTAGAACTTCAAGGTGAAGAAGTTGTAAAATCAAGACCAATGATTGGATACCTTCACAGAGGTATGGAAAAAATGGCTGAAAATATGATTTATAATGAATTCTTACCAACAACGGATAGAATGGATTATATTGCAGCAACTTCAAATAACTACGGATATGCTTTAGCCATTGAGCAATTATTAGGAATCGAAGTTCCAAGACGAGCTGAAATTATTAGAACTATGCTTTTAGAATTAAATAGAATCACTTCACATTTATTCTGGCTTGCAACTCACGCCCTTGATGTTGGTGCTATGTCAATGTTCCTTTATTGTTTTAGGGAAAGAGAATATGCAATGGACTTAATTGAGGACTATTGTGGTGCAAGACTTACTCATAGTGCTGTTAGAATTGGTGGAGTTCCTTTAGATTTACCAGATAATTGGACAGCTGATTGTCTATCATTTTTGGATGTTTTAGCTCAAGAATTAAAAACTTATGAAGGATTATTGACAGAAAATAGAATCTGGAAAATGAGACTTGAAAATGTTGGAGTTATTAGTCCTGAAATGGCTAAAGATTGGGGATGTTCAGGAATTATATTAAGAGGTTCTGGAATTAAATGGGATTTAAGAAAAGAGATGCCTTATGGTATTTATCCTGAACTTGATTTTGATGTTCCAGTTTCGCATACTTGTGACTCTTATGGAAGATATAAAATCTGTATAGCTGAAATGAGAGAATCTGCAAAAATTTTAAAACAGTTAGTTCCTATGTATGAAGAATCAGATACTCAGTTAATGGCTCACGCTCCAAATTATATCTCAGCTCCAAAAGAGCAAATTATGACTCAAAACTACTCTTTAATGCAACATTTTGTTTTAGTAACTCAAGGTATGAGACCACCAGTTGGAGAAGTTTACGTGGCAACTGAATCACCAAAAGGTGAGTTAGGATATTTTGTAGTAAGTGACGGAAGTCCTTATGCTTACAGAATGAAACTTAGAACACCAAGTTTCCAACATACAGCAATTTTAGAAGAGTTATTAGTTGGATGCCAGTTAGCCGATGTGGTTACTATTATTGGTAATTTAAACATCGTTTTTGGCGAAATAGATAGATAGGGAATGAAGTTATGAAAAGATTTGATTTAAGACACTTAAAAAATGACTTCTACACAAGAATGTTAGAACTTATGGACAAACAAATAGCTCCTGAAGAAACAGCAATTATTATATTTGAAATTGGTGATTTTTCAAATATCCAAAAATCAGCAGATGTTATTTATGAAGCTGGATATACTTTAATGAACTCTATTAAATTTAATGAAGTAGATTGGACGTTAGTAGTAAAAAAAGTAAAACCAGAGCCAAGACCTGTGACGGAAGAAAGTGCAAAAGATGAATAAAATCCAACAGATTTTAAATAGTGATTTTATAATCTCAATTGCAACTTTCCTTGAAGATGAAAAATTAAAAGATTCTATTGAACAAGCAGTAAAAAATAATAATGCAAAATTTGTTTATATGCATCCAATTGATAATTTTAATTTAAAATCTTTTTATTCTCAACTTATTAAATATGAAGTGGGAAGTGAAGAGGGAATTAGTGCTTTATTATTAAATAGTTTTGTCTCAAATAGTGATGAAAAAACTAAAACTTTTTTAGATGATTTAGACTTAGGTTATATTAGTGCTGAAAGTAGTGCAGGAGAAGAGGAGTTTGAAGAGGCTTTTGAAAACTCGCAAGAAGCTAAAGTTAAAACATTAATTATTGGAAATGACCTAATAAACCACGAAAGAGTAGAAAATATTGTTAAGTTATTAGCAATATTTAAAAAATATTCAGATTTTAATTTAGTTGTTCTAAATGAAGAATTAGAGCAAAAAATAGATTCTTGCACGAATTTTGATTTAGAAGAGTTAGAAGAATTAAAATCATTTAATGGAACTTTAGTTTATAAATTAGATGGAAATTGTGATGAACTAATAGTTAGTCAAACTTTCGTAAATATAGCGAAGGTATCAAATGGCAATGAAGTTTTTGTAATATCTAAAAATGAAAAAATCAAAAGAGTATTAAAAATAGATGAAAACTTACAGGGAACAATTGCTATTTTAAAAACAAAAATTAATGAAGATATTTTTAATGGATATATTTATAAACAAGTAAAAATTGAAAAGGTAGAAGCATAATGAGCGATATGATTACACTAACAATTGATGGTAAAAGTGTTCAAGCCAAAGATGGTGAATCAATTTTAAATGTAGCAAGGGCAAATG
>Ga0074195_1002624_pt1 | contig 19383 bp, 14 predicted proteins | sample EPASupsiteHSE623_FD_64525 | JGI IMG/M metagenome (GOLD analysis project Ga0074195, IMG submission 64525) | Bioremediated contaminated groundwater from EPA Superfund site, New Mexico - Sample HSE6-23 | ecosystem: Environmental > Aquatic > Deep subsurface > Groundwater > Contaminated ...
GGGCGGGGGGAAGGGGGGGGACGCGGGGGGGGGGGGGGAGGGGATTGACCTCGGTGGCGAAGAAGGCGGCGTATTTGAAAGAACCGAGGAGCAGCAGGTTGAGTATGACCGCACCGGCCAGTATCCCTTTCCGCTTTCGTTCCTCACCGGGATACCGCGCGATCAGGAGGGCCGACCCCCAGTTGAGGAGGATGGACAGGAGCATCAACAGAACGAACCATTCCTCGCCGTAGGCATAGAAACAAAGGCTGGCGATGAGGAGTATCGTATTGCGCGCCCGGGACGGCACCGCAAAATAGAGCGCGAGCGTCAGCGGCAGAAAAAGAAAAAGGAATACGGGGGAACTGAATACCATGCCGGTCCATCACATCGTGGTTCGGTGCTATTGTGGGGCGGGGAGCGCAAAAAGCAAATTTTATTTGACCTCGCATCCCCCGCCCGCTACACTGGGACGGTCATCAGTGGAAAGGGGGCATCCGATGCGTATGTTGTCTGTGTTGTTCGTGCTTTTGACGGCCTGCATGCTCGCCGCGCAGGAGGCGGAGGAACCGAACTTCCGCGACGGTTTCGAAAAGATGTGCGCCTCCGGCATCGCCGAGTCGTGCGCGGTGCTCGGCGACATGTATTTCAAGGGCGAAGGAGGCCCGGTCAATACCGCCAAGGCGCGGACCGCCTTCGAAAAGGCCTGCGGTGGTGGGGCGGCCCACGGCTGCAACATGCGCGCCTTCATGTGGTTGAAGGGGATCGCGAGCAAGGTCGACAAGAAGAAGGCTTACGACCATTTTCTCGACTACTGCGACGACGGCAACGGCGAATCGTGCCTTAACCTCGGGCTCATCCTGACCGACGGCGACGGGCAGACGGTCGACCTCAAGCGGGCGGCCGAGGCGTTCGAACGTGCCTGTTTCAACGGCTCGAACGACGGCTGTTACCGGCTGGCCGGGATGCAGATGAAGGGGGCCGGGGTGCCGGAGAACAAGAAAAAGGCGCGAGAGAATCTCCAGAAAGCCTGCGACTGGGGCAACGGCGACGCCTGCGGATTCCTCGCCTTCATGTGGTACAACGGCGAAGGGGGCGACCTGAACAAGGACAAGGCGCGCATCTACAACGAAAAGGCGTGCGGCAAACAGAAATCGATCGCCTGCTTCAACCTCGGCGTCTATTATTATAAAGGGGAAGAGGGAAGCGCCAACAAGGAACAGGCGCGCAAACTTTTCTCGCGGGCCTGCGAACTCGGCAACAACGACGGCTGTTTCCTCGTCGGGGCGATGTACTTCACCGGCGAAGGGGGTCCGGTGGATACCGAGGTCGCCAAGAAGTTCGTAAAGAAGGCCTGTACCAACAAGATCGATGATGCCTGCACCTTCCTCAAAAACAACTTCTGAGAGATCGACGGCCGCAAAAATAAGTTGACATTCGGCCGCTTCTCATTATATTACCCCGCGTAGTTTGTTGTATTGATTGAACTTTAGTTTCCAACGGAGGAAACGGATGCTGGAGAAAGCAGCCAAACAGAACGTCATCGCCAAGTTTAAAGTGCATGACAAGGACTCCGGATCGCCGGAGGTTCAGGTCGCCATTCTGACGACCCGTATCAACCAGCTCACCGAGCACTTCAAGGTCCACAAAAAGGACAACCACGGACGTCTCGGTCTGCTCAAAATGGTCGGCAAGCGTATGAAACTCCTCAGATATCTGAAGGACAACAATTTCGCCCGCTACGCCGATCTGATTAAAGAACTCGGTCTGAGAAAGTAGCGTATACCATTGTGTCTCACGCACTATCCTGAACCGTACCCACAAAGAGGTAATCATGAAAACCCATCAAACGGAATCTATCGTATTTGAAGGAACTCCCCTTTCTTTAGAGACAGGGAAATATGCCAAACAGTCCGACGGCGCGATCTGGTGCCGCTACGGCAACTCGGTCCTTCTCGCCACCGTCGTCGCCTCCAAAGGCGATGTGCCGGCCGAACAGGACTTCTTCCCCCTGACCGTCGATTACATTGAGAAATTCTACGCGGCCGGCCGTTTCCCCGGCGGATTCCTGAAGCGCGAATCGATGCCCAACACCGACGAGAAGCTCGCGGCGCGCATCATCGACCGCCCCATCCGCCCGCTCTTCCCCGACTGGTACCGCAGCGAAACGCAGATACTGGTGAACCTCCTGTCGCACGACGAGAACTGCGACCCGCGCGTCATCGCCATCACCGCCTCGTCGGCGGCGCTGATGATCTCCGAGGTCCCCTTCCTCGGCCCGATCGGCGCGGTGCGCATCGTCCTCAAGGACGGTGAATATATCATCAATCCGAACGCGGCCGCTCAAGAGAACGCCCGGCTCAATATCGTCATGGCGGCCAACCGTGACTCCATCCTCATGGTCGAAGGATCGGCCAACGAGGCGACCGAAGAGGAGATATCCGAAGCACTCGCTCGCGGTCACAAGGCGACCATGCCGCTCATCGACATGCAGGAAGCGCTCATGGCGAAGATCGCCCCGGCAAAACGGCAGGATCCCAAGAACCCGACCGATGCGGCGCTCAAGAACTTCATAGAACTGTTCGTCGCCGATAAACTCAAGGACGCCCTGGGCATCCGCGAGAAACTGGCGCGCTACGAAGCGATAAAAGAGGTCAAGAAGGCGGTCGATGAACGGGTCACCGAATCGCTCGCAAGCGGCGCCCAGTTCCTCAACGCCGACGAACCGAAAGTGGTGCACAACCGCGCCCACGGCATTTTCGAGGACATCCTCAAGACCACCCTCCGCCGTATGATCACCGAGGACGAGGTCCGCATCGACGGCCGCGGCACCAAGAACATCCGCCCGATATGGGCTGAGGTCGGCGTGCTGCCGCAGGTCCATGGTTCGGCGATATTCACCCGCGGCGAGACCCAGTCGCTCGGCACCATCACCCTCGGGGTCGGTTCCGACGAACAGCGGGTCGACACGGTGCTCGAAGAGACCCGCAAGAATTTCATGCTCCACTATAACTTCCCGCCGTTCTCGGTGGGCGAGGTCGGCCGCCTCAAGGCGCCGGGCCGCCGCGAGATCGGACACGGCAACCTCGCCGAGCGGGCGCTCCGGGCGATCATGCCGACCAAAGAAGAATTCCCCTATACCGTCCGCGTCGTTTCCGAGATACTTGAATCGAACGGCTCCTCGTCGATGGCGAGCGTCTGTTCCGGCTGTCTGTCGCTGATGGATGCCGGCGTACCCTTTAAGAAACATGTCGCCGGTATCGCGATGGGCCTCATCAAAGAGGGCAACGAATACGCGATCCTTTCCGACATCATGGGCGACGAGGATCACCTCGGCGATATGGATTTCAAGGTGGCCGGCACCAAGGACGGCATCACCGCGATACAGATGGATATCAAGATCGACGGCCTCCCGCAGGAAGTGATGCGCCGTGCTCTGGCGCAGGCGCGTGAAGGGCGGCTCCACATCATCGGCGAGATGGAAAAGGCCATGCCGGCGCACCGGCCGGAGCTTTCGCCGCTCGCGCCGAAGCTGGTCACCCTCCAGATCAACCCGGAAAAGATCCGCGACCTCATCGGGACCGGCGGCAAGAACATCAAGTCGATCGTCGAGAAGACCGGCGCCGATATCGAGGTCCAGCAGGACGGAAAGGTGCTTATCGCGGCCAAGGACTCCACCGTGCTCGAAGCGGCCATCGCGATGGTCAAATCGTTCACCGATGAAGCGGAACGCGGCAGAATATACGACGGCGTGGTCACCCGCATCGAGGATTACGGCGCGTTCGTCGAGGTTCTTCCGGGCATGACCGGACTGCTCCATGTCAGCCGTATCGACGACAAGCGGATCGAGAATGTCAGCGATGTGCTTAAACTCGGCCAGCAGGTACGGGTCGTCTGCGTCGAACTCGAAGCGGGCGGCAAGTTCCGTCTTTCCATGAAACCCTCCGACCTTGCGCGTGATTTCTCGACCGAAGAAGCGGAACCGCCCCGCGAGCGCAAGCCTCACGGCGACCGGGACCGCGACCGCAAACCGCACGGCGGCCGTGATCGCGATCGCCGCTGATCGAACAATGGCGGACGGCGTCACCGTCAGGATAACCGCCGCTCCCGGCATCACCCTCCCCGCCTATCAGACCATCGGTTCCTCCGGCGCCGATGTACGCGCCGCCACCGACCAGACCATCCCGGCTCACGGCTGGGGTGCCGTCCCGACGGGACTCTTCTGCGAGATACCGCCGGGGTGGGAATTGCAGGTCCGGTCGCGTAGCGGGCTGGCGCTGAAAGAAGGGATATTCGTCCTCAACTCGCCCGGCACCGTCGACAGCGACTACCGTGGCGAGATAAAGGTCATCCTTGCCAATCTCTCCGATAAAGATTTTTCTATTAAGGCGGGCGATCGGATCGCCCAGCTGGTCCTCGCGAAGGTCGAAACGGCGCACTTCACCGCCGCCGAAACGCTCTCCGGCACCGATCGCGGCGCGGGCGGCTTCGGCCACACGGGAAAATAAGCTCCCCTATTTCTGTGATACCGGTTTTGTTTTTACGGGAAGGGCGAACTCGAAGCGGTCCTCCAGCTCACCTTCGTACAGGAAACGGTAACTCGCGTAGTTCGCCAGCACCTTCTTGACATAGTTGCGCGTCTGGAATATCGGCATGTTCTCTATCAGTTCGTCGAGTTCCATCCCCTCCATCCGCTTGAGCCAGCGGTCGACCTTGCCGGGACCGGCATTGTACGCCGCCGCCGCGAGCGCCATCCTTCCCTGATACCGTTTCAGGAGTCCGCCGAGGAACTTCACGCCGAAGCGGGCATTGGTGAAGGGCTTCTTGAGCAGGTCAACCGTCACCTTGCCGCCGTAATCCTCCTCGTTGGCAAGTAGCTGGGCGGTACCGGGAAGTAGTTGGAGGATGCCGATGGCGTTGGAGGAGGATACCGCTTTAGCCTCGAACATGCTTTCCTGCCGCGCGATGGAGAAGACGAACAGCGGCGATACACCGTAGAGCGCCGCGTGCGGCACGATCTCCTCCTCGTATCCCACCGGATACTGCATCCGGGCGATCTCACCCGAGAAACCAGTGGTGGTCGGCAACGACCGTATGAACGTCCCGGCGAGTCCGTAACTCCCCACCTCGCGCGCAAGGAACGCGGCGAAGAGACGGTCCTCGGTCATGCCGGAGCCGATCACCGTGTCGCGTATCATCCACAGCAGCGACGCCGCCTTGTCGGCGCGGCCGTTCAGCCACAACGCAGCGACCCACTGCAGTTCGGGCTGGAACCGGTGTTCAGGGTTGACAAGCGGCGCGGCGGCCGGTCGCACGGGCATCTCGATGCCGATGTTCTTGGCGCGCAGACGCGATGCGGCGAGCATCCCGTAGTAGGAAAGCGGCTGTTCAAGCGCTATATCGCGGAACGCGGCGACCGCGGCGGCGTCGCGCCCCTGTTTCTCGTCGATCCGGGCGGTCCAGTAGCGGGCCCGCAGGCCGTCGTAGCTGTTACGCAGGGACGCCTGCGTAATGTTCTGCAGTATGGCGAAAGCATCGTCATATCGTTTCTGGAGGTAGCGTATCCAGAAGACGAGGAACTCGGCCACTTCGCGGTGTTCGGTCTCCGGATGCTCCGCGAGCAGGCGCAGATAGAGCTCTTCGGCGCGCGGCCAGTTCTCGGTCAGCCGCTCCATGTCGGCGGCATAGTAGAGAAAATCGGCCGCCTTCTCGGCGGTCGCAAGTTTTTCATAGCCTTTCAAATAATAGTCGATCGATTCGGGGTTCTTGCCGAGCGCCGCATAGGAATAGCCGCCCCAGCGGTAAAGGTCATGCAGGTCCTCCTCGGTGAACTCGAAACGGTCGAGAGAGCCTTCAAGGTTCTTATATATCTCTATCGCGTTCTGGTGTTCGCGCTGACGGGTGTTGGCCATCGCCCGCAGGAGCCCGGCCCGCCAGTCGATGATATCCTTCGCGGCATCGCTTTTCGCGAACTTCTTGCCGATACGCAGACAGCGGTCGTACCGGAAGGCGCGGTAACTGGCGTACATCTGCCACAGGAGATAGTCGCGGCGCTGATCCTTCTTCCCGGCCCACGCGGCGGTGAACAGGGCGTCGATCTCGTCCTCGAACTCCTCCGAAAGCTTCATCCCGAGCCCTTTGAGGAACGCGAAGGCAGCTTCGGGATCCTTGCGCATCAGTTCACGCAGGTAGATACGGATGACCCCTTCATCGGCGACCGGCCGGTATTCCTGCATGAACTCGGCCATCCGCCCGAGGTCGGCCAGCCGCCGCAGGTAAAGCGGATGGAGCCGTGAGAAGTAGGGTTCGCCGATCTCGTTGATGAGGTCGCGTATCATCCCGGGATCGAGTTTCCGCCACCGGTCGGCGACAAAGAGATACACCGCGACGGCCCGCGACGCGGCACCCGCCGGACTCACCAATATGCGCGGCGTGAACTCGGGGTCGCCGCTGCGGGTCCCCGCCAGTTCGCCGTAGATATCCTCGCTGGGCACCTGCGGATCGAGCACCCGCTCCCCCGCGCTCATCAGACAGGAGAGCGTGTCCCCCTCACCGCAAAAAAGGTCCCGCTCCTCGGCGGTGAAGGCGCGGTAAGGGGCGAACGCGGTCGTGAATGATTGATCCTGCGCCATGCTGCGCGAGAAATCGAATTCCAGCGATACGATGAGGGCAAATATCAGAGCGCTCATTTCTTCTCGATATGGGAGACCGAGGTGAGTATCTGGTCGGCCATGATGCGGCAGACCTCCCACAGGAACTTCGCCGCAGCGCTGGGCGATTCTTCGAGCAGTTCCTTGATGATCGAACGGCGCACCACGATGAAGGTGGATGGTTTGTCGACGAACAGCGTATAGTTCATCGGCTTCCCGGAGAAGAAGGAGACCTCGCCGATAAGGCTGCCGGTGGTGAGCACTTCGATCTGGCGCGATTTACGCAGGACCGATACCTGCCCCTCGAGCATGATCAGCAGTTCCCCCTCGGGACGGAGCGGGAAGGAGAGGATATCGTATTTGTTCTGAGCCCGCACTTCGGAAGAGAGGACCAGCCGCTCTATCTGCTCTTCGTCGAAACCGGAAAAAAGCGTCAGCGAGCGCGCCACCCCGGCCACATCGAGCAGTTTCTCGGCCGCCGCCGTCTCCTCATCCGCCTCGCGGGCCGATATCAGCAGGACCGAAAAATTGTCCTCCGCGCCCGCTTTGTAGATGGCGTCTATCATCGATTTTATCTCGCGGTCGAGGAACCGCTTCTCCTCAAGGGCATCGATACCGGGAACCGCGAGTTGCAGGGTGAGTTCGGCCACGCGCGCCTCGTCGAAGTACCGATGCACCCCGTCGGAACACAGCAGGAACCGGTCGTTCAGTCGTATCTCGAAATTGCGCGTCTCGACCTCGATGGTGTCGCATAGGCCGATGGCGCGGGTCAGGGTATTGGAGAGCGATCCGTCGAGCCCGTCGGGCGCCGCACCGTATCTGCGCTCGTAGTCGCCGCGCATCGTGTGGTCGGTGGTCAGCTGCGTCATCACCGCGTTGCGGATGAGGTAGAGCCGCGAATCGCCGACATGCAGCACGAAGCCTTCGGTATCGATGGCGAGCAGCATCGTCAGCGTCGTACCCATCCTGCCGCAGGAACCGCTCTTGTCGGCCTCCCGCCACACGGCGGTGTTGGCACGGGTCGCCCCTTCGGCGATGAGATCAAGCACCTTCTGCCGGTTCTCCGGGCTGCGCGCCAAACGGAACGCCTGAATGACGGCGTAATGTTCGATGATATGGCGCTCAAGGGTGTCGACCGTCAGCTGGGCCGCCACCTCGCCGTGCTTGCCGCCCCCCATGCCGTCGGCGACGATATAGAGCCCCTTTTCGGGCCATTCGAGGATCCAGTCCTCATTGTTGGAGCGCTTTTTCCCGATATCGGTGATGCACGACGAAACGAACCGCATGAATACTCCATGGTATCGCGGAAAGATAACGGAACGTCCGTCTCAAGTCAACTTTTGGGGATGTCGGGGAAAATATAAAAAATGGCGCGGTCGGCCGGACTTGAACCGGTGGCCTCCGACGTGACAGGCCGGCGTTATAACCAACTTAACTACGACCGCGCCTCAAGGAACAGATGGTGGGTGCTACAGGACTCGAACCTATGACCACCGGCGTGTAAAACCGATGCTCTACCAGCTGAGCTAAGCACCCGACCAGCGGGGCGTATTCTTACCATGCACCGCGGCATTGTCAACATATTTTTTATTTTTCGAGCAGCAGTTCCTTCATCAGGCCGTCCTGCTTCTTGTTCACGCGGCTGCGATATTCTTCTATGAGCTTGTCTATCGCCGCGATGTCGATCTTCTTGCGCGACAGCCGCAGATGGGTCAGTTCGCCGATCGCCTCATCGTAGAGCCCGGCGCCGGCCAAACGGCGCGCCGCCTCGATGCGCCACTGCGGATTATCCCCGATATCGGCACCCTTCAGCAGGTATTTGAGCGAGTCGCGCAACTCTCCGCGGCTCATGAACCAGTCGCTTTTCCAGCGATAATAACTGGCCAGATCGCCCTTCCGGATGAGCGCCTTGTCCTGCAGGAGCGTATCCATCGCGGCGCATTTTTCGGGGGCATGCCGGATATAAAGCTGTGCGAGCGGCAACAGATCGGCGAAGCTCCCGGTGAGCGGCGTGCCCCGCTCCATCTGCAGGATGGCGTCGGCATAATCCTTTTTCTGCCGCGCCGATGCGCCCCGGAACAGGTAGTAGCGCCCCTTCGCCGGTCCCGGCAGACCGCCCAGACGCGGCTGGATCAGATCGAGAAGCGCGTCGAGTTTGTCATACTTGTTGCGTTGCATATACGCGTTGCCCGCCGTCTCGAAGAATTCTATCTCGCGTCCTTCGATGAAGTACTCCACCAGCTCGGGCCGGTCGTTCTGTGCGCCGATGAACTGCGCGATGACCGGTTGCACCGTCGGCCGGTCGAACGGCAACAGCTCACGCATACGCCTATCGAGTCCCTGTGTCCGCAGCTGCCGGAAGATATCCTTCAAAAGCACGCCGGTCCGCGCATCGGGGACGCGCCGAATGCTTTCGGCGAATATCGGCAATGCGCCGTCGACCGAACCGAGCCGCAGGAGCGCCGAGCCGGTGAGATAGTAGACGAAGTAATAGTAGGGCGCTTTGGCGGTCGCCTCAGACAGATACGGGAGCGACCTCAGGAACTCGGCGGAGGTCTGGGCATTATAGTGGCGGAGCGCCTCGCGCAGCGGCGGCTTGAGATCGGCCGGATAGCGTTCTATGAGCGTTTCGTAGGCGAGGGTGTCCTTGACGCGGTAGAAATCGAGCTCGTCGCCGCGCGTCGCGCCGTAGAGCAGGCCCGCCGCCGCGACCATCGTAACGCCGAGGAAGAGATGACGGCGCCACCCTTTCAGTTCAAAGGCGCCGGATGCCATCAGATAGACCGCAACGGCCGGAAAGAGTATCGCGAGGTCGTGCAGGTTGAAATCGAGCGTGTTGTGCATCAGGAGGAACAGCAGTATCGCCGCCGCGCCGCACCGGAGATGCGTCCCGCGGTTGTATTTCACGAAGAACCAGACGAAGAGCGCCGCCGCGATGAGCGCAACGACGATGCCGTGTTCCAGCGCGAACTGCACCGGTTCGTTCTCCAGCTGTATGAAGAAAAGCCCCGGATCGCCCTGATAGTAGGGGTAGACATGCATGAAACTGCCGAAGCCCGATCCGGTCAGCCAGAAGTCGGCAAAGTACTCTCTGACCGTCGCGAGGAGCGCGAACTTGTCGAAATAGTCGGGGCGCGTCATATCGAATTCGGCGACGATGAACCGGTAGCCGATATAGAAAGCGGTCAGCACCGCGACGATGACGAAGAGGGTCGGCAGCGCGACCGCCGTGGTGCGGTGTTTAAGATACTTGAGCGCACCGAACAGCAGTATGGCGAGCAGCACCGCAAGTATCCCGCCGCGCGACAGCGTCATAATGACGCCCAGCAGATTCACGAAGAACAGGGCGCCGTAAAAGACCCGGGCGCGGGCGAAGTCGGCATCGGTCGCCATCGACAGCGAAAGGAGCGCCGCGATGCCGAAGAAGGCGGCGGCATGATTCATATTGATGAGCGTCGGATGGATGAGCAGCGGCCCGCGCAGGAGCGATCCCAGCCACTGCGTCTGGCCGGTTATCTTGAGGAAGAAACCGAACGCGAAGACCGCGACGGCGCTCAGGATGATGGTGTCGGTGATGATCCGCCGCCAGCCGCGATGCTCCCCTTCGAGCGTCCGCTGCAGCATCACCGCGAAGAGAACGAGTACGGCGGTCCGCATGAGCGAATAGATCGTATCGGGCAGCGACATGGTCAGCGGCCGCCACCCCTGCGGTCCGGCGATGGTATGGAAATAGTGTCCCTTGGGTGAAAGGAGCGCCGTGAGCGCCGGCGGCAGCGGCAGGAGTTGAAAGAGGCCCCACAGGATGATGACCCCGAACGGCAGGAGCAGATAGGGAACGAACAGTCGCTTGCCCGCCGCGAACATCCAGCCGCCCCAGCAGAGGTAGAGCGTCGAGGTCAGCGCGATGAGCACCATGTTGACCGGCAGATGCGTGTAGACGCCGCCCAGCAGGAACGGGGCGAGTATCAGCGGCAGTGCGAACGAAAGAAAGATGAGGGCGCTCTTCGCCGCCCCCAACACCGTGACGGGGTCATTTTTTCTCAAGTTCGCCGGCGATCTTCTGTATGAATTCCTCGATTTCTTTTTCGGTTATCTCGCCGATCGCGCGGACGACCAACACCGGTTCGGGTGCCGTGATCTCGCGCCGTTCATTGACCGAATGGGCCACCAGCACCTGTCCCGTCTTGAAGTCCTTGAGGGTCAGCGTCATGCTGAGATGGGCATAGGAGCGCCCGTTGTCATCGAAACGATCGATCTCGAGCACTTCACCGCCGATCTCGTAATCGGGCGCCTTGTCGAGCTTGATGATAAGATCGGAGAAGAGGTTCGCCGCCTTGATATGGTAATAGAGAAGATCGGTCATCATGTCGGAGGGACGCGACGCCCAGTAGTGGTTCGTATAGTAGAAGATCTCATAGGGAGAGGTGCGGTAGACCAGATTGTAGCGCCGATAGACCTTGTCGATATCGAGCGTCTTGATACGGGCGGTCGCCGTTATCTGCGATACCGGCGCCGGGTTGGGACGGTAATAGACGCGGTAATAGTGCTTCTTCCCCTGCGTCCCGAAACAACCGTTCAGAAGGAGTCCGCACAGAACGATAAGGATCGCAGAATACAGCCTCCTCATTTTGGCTCCTCCGATTTCGCGCCTTGCAGTATCGCCCCCGGGTTCTCCATGATGATGCGGGTGAATTCGTTGAAGTTGGTCATGCTTTCCGAAAGATTATCGAGCGACGCGTTGATATCTTCGCGGCTCCTGATAAGGGTGACGTTTATCGTTTCGGTCGTCTTCTGCAGCGAATCAAGCAACAGCTCCATCTTCGCTATCGTCTCTTTGAGATCGACTTCGCGCGCCGCCTTGCCCACATCGCCCGCCGCTCCCGAGAAACTGGCCAATGTTCCGGTGATGATCCCGTCCTGCGCCGTCATGGCCCGGATATCGGTCACCACCGCGTCTATCTGCCCCATGCTCTGGTTGAGTTTCTTCATGAACTGGGCCGACTCACCGGTCAACGCATGAACATTGTCTTTGTTCTGCGCGAGTATGGCGTTGAGCGACGACGATATGCCGGCGATGTTGTTCGCGATCTGCTTGACCGTTTCGGGCTTCACCTCTTTGACGACATTGTTCACGTTGTTCAGGATGATCTCGAGCTTCTCGGCGATGACCTCCGCCTTGCCGGTGATCTGGTCCCACTGCGAATCGATGGAGGGGACCTCGCCGTTCTTCGGGATGTCCTTGAATTTGCCGCCCCCCTTGAGTTCGAGGAACTTGAGCCCGGTGATGCCGATGTTGCCGAGCTGTGAGGTGGTCCCCTCTTTCATCGGGGTCCCCGGCTTGAGACAGTAATCGATCCGGATGATGGAGGTATCCAGTTCGTCGATCGATATCTGCTGAACACTGCCGATATTCATTCCCTGGAATTTCACGCTTGACCCCTCGGAGAGGCCGGCGACCGATACATCCTTGAATTTCGAGTAGTAACAGTCTTGGCGCTTGAGCACCTTATCACCGATGATGATACCGATGACGAGGATAAAGAGGATGACGCCGAATAAAAAGAAAAGGGCGACGCGCCGCTTTTGAGCCGGGGTGATCTGCATTGCCATAAAATAAACGATCCGGCGTCATTCTAAAGAGTGCGGCGCCGTTTGTCAATTTAATGGAAAAGCGCGCGTGTAGGGTTTGGGTGTTACAGCGTCTCTCTGACTATCTTGCGGTCGGCGCAGTGGTAACGGACGCGGCGGTATTCGCGCTGCGGTTCCGCCCCTTCGGTCTCGGGCTTCTTGACGACTATCTCGGTGGTCTCCAGCGTCACTTCGCCGCCCCAGAGGAATTCGATGCCGATGAGCGTATCGCCGATGAAGTCCTTGACGAGCTGTTTCCCTTCGAACTGGTGAACGAGGGCGAGGCTCTTTTCGGTGGTGTGCGCCTCGTCGACCGTGATGACCGGCGGATGGTAGAGGTGTTCGAGGAGCATCTGTTTGTAGTCCTCGGCCTTGCGGCTCTTGATGTAGTACTGCCAGACGCCGCGCGCCTCGTCGAGCCGTTTGCCGACCACGAACAGATCGAAGCGGTCGACGAATTCCTGATCGACGAAGGTATTGATGAGCATGAAGTCGCTGAAGTTGTCGCGCAGGGCGAAGATCGCTTTCTTCCCGGCGCCGGTCTTCTCGTCGAACGCCGCGCGCAGGTTGGCGTCGTGGGTCTGCTGGAAACGGCGCGACATCTTGCCGCGGTCGGCGAGTTCCTCGACCCACCGGATGAGCCGGAGCCCTACGGCGTAGGGGTTGAGCCCGACGCGGCTGATGCTCGTGACCCCGGAGTTGACCCGGGCGTAGTCCGATTCGTGGCCGACGATCCGCTCGTCGCGCAGGAACAGCTCCTCGTGCCAGTAACTCGCCCACCCCTCGTTGAGGATCTTCGACCGTATCTGCGGCTGGAAGTAGAGCGCCGTATTGCGGACCACCTGAATGAGCGAGCGCATCCAGCCGTTCTCCTCTTTCTTGAGGAGCGGCGACCGGTCGTGGATGAACTGCAGGAGGTCGTGGTAGCGCGTCTCCTTCTTCGCCCCCTGCCGCTCGAACTTCGCGACGAATTCGGGATAGCGGCCGCGCACCTCGGTGAAGAACAGCTCTTCGGCCGCCGCCCCCTTCTCGTCCACCAGTTTGTTATACTTCTCCAGTTCGCGGTAGTAGTCGGCGGTCGGCAGTTTCACGATCTCCTGCAGGAACGGGCCGAAGTAGAAGGCGGTCCGCGCCGAGGGATCGAGCTCGGAAGGATATTCACGCTCCGCCATCTCGGAGAAGTAGCCGGTGATGTTGTCGATGCCGCGCGCGAATTCGATGACATAATCGACCCAGCGGCCGTATTCGCTCCGCAGGTTGGCGACCAGCCGTTTGTCGGCGAGCGCCTGCCCGACGAAGTCGTCGTTCCAGGTGTTCTTGAAGAGGAGGTTGTTCTGGAACATGTCGATGTGGCCGAGGACATGGTAGAAGATCATGACATTGAGCCAGTCGGGGTTGTTGTCGTTGTAGAACGAGATCGCGGGACGCGAGTTGATGACCGTCTCGTAGGGGTTCGACGGGTAGAGTTTGTATTTCCCCTGCTCCTTGAGCACTTCGACGTCGTTGGCCCAATAGTCGTAGAGGGTCGGTATCATGACCTTGGGCGACAGTTCGATCAGGTCGCGGTTGGTGACGATGTATTCGAGCGATTCGTTGTCGAAGGAGAGGCCGGCGGCGCGGGCGCGGCGTTTGCACTCCTCCATGATGCCTTTCACATGCTGGCTGATGAGTTCCATGGCAACGGCCCTCGTCCTTGTTCGTTACAACGGGTACAGCATAGCAACCGCTAAAAATAAAAGCAATTCATTTTGACGGTACAGTTATTCGCTACTTCCACTGCGCCCATAATAGACAATGGTGCCTTTTGCATCATCAATGTAAATGATAAAACTTCCGCCATCGCAGTCGTCGCATGAAGTTGCAAACACTTCCCAAAGCGGTGTTTCGATTTTATATTTGTTCACTTTTTCTATGCAGTTAGAATGCCCTTTCTCACAAATATTCTTCACTTTTTCAGTAGCAACTCCTTTACCCTTGTATGTGGCTCCGTAGTAAGCATCTTTCCACTCTAGGTATCCGTCTTCTCCTAGAAGTACCACAAGAAAATTCTTGGCAATATCTATTGCCACTTCTTTTTTCTTATCTTGGCTACTATTTTCGAACCGGGTTTTCAGTTCGTCCATTTTGCCACCCGACGAAGCACAAGAAAAAATGCTTACGGCAAAAAACACAACGAACATCAGCCGAACAAATTTGTTCATCGCCACCCCCTAATACAAAAGGACAATGCCGCCCGGCTGCATGCCGGTCTCAAAATCGCCCTCGATATGTTCCGGCGTCCCCACGACGATGTCGGAAAGCCCGTCATCCGTCCAATGCGTTTCACCGCAACACCCTACCCTGTTCACCATACCAGCCACAGAATAGCAATCACCCAAAATAAAAGCAATTCATTTTAACGGCTAGGGAAATTGCAAAATGTACTCTTTCCGGTATACTGCCGCGTCGCATCCTTTATTAAAGGAGAAAGAGATGTGGTTCTACGAGAATTATGACGAGAAGGCCTCACTGGGCCTTAAAGTAAAACGCAAGCTCCATGAAGAACAGAGTAAATTCCAGAAGATAGAGGTCTACGAGACCGAGTTCTTCGGCAATCTGCTGACGCTGGACGGCCTCGTGATGCTCTCCACCAAGGACGAATTCGTCTACCACGAGATGATCACCCACATGCCGCTGTGCACCCACCCGAAACCGGAACGGGTGCTCGTGGTCGGCGGCGGCGACGGCGGCGCGATCCGCGAGATACTGCGCCACGACACGGTGAAAGAGGCGGTCCTCTGCGAGATAGACGAACGGGTGACCCGTGTCTGCGAAGAGTACTTCCCCTCGACCGCCGGCAAACTGGGCGATCCGCGCGTCAAGTGCCATTTCGACGACGGCTTCGCCTTCATGCAGCGGCACGAGAACTATTTCGATGTCATCATCACCGACTCCTCCGATCCGGTCGGCCCCGGCGTGGCGCTCTTCAAAGAGGATTACTACCGGCTGGTCAAAAAAGCGCTCCGCCCCGGCGGCATCATGGTGTCGCAGAGCGAAAGCCCGTGGTTCTACGAGGAAACGATGGGGTCGATGACCGCCGCGATGGGAGAGGTCTTCAAGAATGTGCAGACCTACATCGCAATGATACCGCTCTATCCGTCGGGCTTCTGGACCATATCGTTCGCCTCCGACGACCACCGGCTGGAGAAGTTCGACACGGCGCGTAGCGCGAAAATAGCCGCGAACAGCAGATACTACAACCCCGACATACACCGCGGCGCACTGGCCCTCCCCAACTTCGTCCGCGCCATCGTTAAGAACAAGTAACGGGCATACCCGTGAGACCGACACCGCTCCACGCGAAGGTACATTTCCCGCTCATCGTCGCGGCGCTCATGATATCGGCGCTCTCCTTCGTCCGCTGGCGGTTCGCCGGAACGCTTGGTCTCGATATGGTGTTCCCGCCGAGCCCCGCCGCCGAGATCATCGGCATCCTCTTCGCCGCCGCGGTCGTCTCCGCCGGCTACGGCTACTACAACGCCGTGCTGCGCGGCAAAGAACTGGGGCTCTCGTTCGACGACACGGTGCATCTCGCCAAGATGCTCGGCATCATCAGTTTCATCGGTCTGCCGCTCCTTTCCAATGACATCTATATCTACCTCTCCTGCGGACAGGCGCCGCTGCTGGGCAACAATCCCTACACCGATGTGGCGCTCCTGCCCGACTCCATTTATCACCGTTTCGTGCCGCCGATATGGGCCGACGGCCCCTACTGCAAATACGGACCGGCCGCCCTTTCCATCGCGCAGTTCGCCGCACTGGTGGGCGGTACGATGCCGCTGGCCGGTATCTTCGCGTGGAAGGTGCTCGCGCTGGCCGCGTTCCTGCTGTTCTGCGACGCGATCGGACTCCTGCTCAAACGGACCAATTCAGCGGCGGGACCGGCCGGCCCCTTCATCCTCCTCTGCCCCATCCTGTGGGTGCAGGCGGCCGGACAGGGGCACAACGACATCTTCGCGGCGCTGTTCCTCGCCGGATCGCTCCTCGCGATGGCCCACGGCCGTTGGATATTTTCGGCGCTGCTGCTCACGCTCGGCCTGCAGGTCAAGGTCTATCTGCTGCCGCTCTATCTGTTGTTCCTTTTCGAATGGCACCGCCGGGAAGGGATATCGTTGCGCTCCACGGCGCGGCTCGGGCTGACCGTCGTGCTGGCCGCCGGGTTCGCCGCGCTCCTCTACGTTCCCTACTGGGACGGCGTAGGAAGCCTGACGGCGCTTTACGGCCCGCTCGTTTCCGAAGAGCCGATGAATAATGTGGCCTATCTCATTCCCTACGGCATCACCGCCCTCATCCCGGCGACCGCTCCCTATGCGTCGCTGATGAGTCTGGCGATACGCATCCTGTTCCTGATCCTCATCGCGATCGTATCGTTCTGGCAGGTGCGGCGGCTCCTGACGGGCCGCGATCACGCCTACATCGTCTTCCTGCGGATACTGGCGCTGGTCATCTGTTTCGCCGCCGTCCGTTTTCACGCGTGGTATTTCCTCGCGCTGCTCCCGCTGTTCGCCTTCGGCGCGCCGCCGGTGTGGCTGCGGTGGGGCACGGTCGTTTTCCCGCTGACGCTGATGTTCGATATCCACAATTTCGTCCCGCGCGATTCCGCCATTCTTCTTATTCTGCTGCCGCCCGCGGTCATCATCGCCAACCTGCTTTTCTTTTACCGGCTCCGTGAACGGCTCACCGATGCCCCATGAAACGGGCCTTCGTCCTCCTTACCCTCATTTTGGCGACCGCTGCCGCGGTGACCATCCTGAGGACGGGAACGGGGACCGCTGAGTGGGCCGCCGCCCTTTTCGGCACCGATACCGACACCGACCGTTACCTCGCCTTACTCGCCGACGCCGAGCCGCCCGGCGCACTGCCGACCCCCAAAGAACGGGGCGACTGGGATGCGGCGCGTGTTTTCTACCGCACTAAACTCGCCGAAGCGCTCGGGCTCGATCTGCTCCCCGATAGACCCCTCAACGAGACGGTGACCGGCGAACAAAGCTTCGACCGGTACCGGGTCAGCCGCCGTTGGTTCGATTCGCTGCCCGAGATACACGGCATCGCCGATCTCTATCTGCCGACGGCCGGGAAGGGTCCTTTCCCGGCGCTCCTGTTCATCGCTTCGTCGGATGACGGCGCGCACGATGTGGCCGTCCTGCGGACCGCCGCGACGCTTGCCGCCGCCGGGACCGCGACGCTCGTACTCGAACTGTCCGGATGCGGCGACCGTCGGATAACGGGCCGCGGCAACCCGGCGCTCTTCCTGTCGGGGATAACCCCCGCCGGCATCGCGGTGTGGGAGGCGCAACGGCTCCTTGAGATGCTCCGACACCGCCCCGATATCGACCCGCGGCGTCTCGCGGTGGCCGGTGCGGGTGACGGCGGGATGACGGCACTGTATACCGCGGCGCTCGATGACACCGTGGCGACGGGTGCGGCGCTCCTGTCGGTGAGCGATTTCGGGACAACAACGGAGCCCCCGACACCAGAGGAGTTGCTCATCTTTCCGCGCCGCGACCTTGAACAGCACCATATCCTTGCCCTTATCGCCCCGCGTCCGTTCCTCGTGGTCGCGGGAAAAAAGGATGCCGAACGGACCGCGGCCGCGACCGAAACGGTACGCCGCGCCCGTGAGATATACCGGTTCCTCGGTGCCGACGAACGACTCGAATTCACCGTCGGGCCGGGGGCGCGACGGTACCAGGCGGCTCATCGCACTCCGTTGTACGCCCTTCTGACGCGCGAACTGGGCGACATGGCGATCGACGAAGAAGAGGAGCAGTTGCCCGACCGCGACCTTTTCCCCGCCCCGTTCGACCCGGCGCACGACATAACCCTTGCCGAACTGGCGCGCCGCGAAGCGGTCCTCCTGCACGACACGCGCCGTCAGCACCGCGATGAGATCGGCCCGGCCGCCTTCAGCGCGGAATTGGCCGAAGCGCTGCGCGATCTGTCGGGCGCCGGTCTTTTCTCGCCGCACGCTCGACCGGTCGTTCCGGGAACGGTGATCGGCCAGTCCCCCACCGCGGTCATCGTCGTCAGCGGAAAGAATTCCCGGTCGCTCATCAAAGCGCTCACCGCGGCACAGATAACGGTCCGGGAGGTCACCCTGCGCCAAGGAAGCGCCGCATCGCTCTGGGCCACCCTGCGGGGCGGCGATCGGGCGTACCGCACCGCGGCACACGCCCTGAACATCGGCTTGCCGCTCGCACTGCAACGATCCGATGACCTGCGTGCCGCGGTCGAAGAACTCATCACCAGCGGACACACGACCATCGGCCTCTACGCCGAAGGTCCCGACGCCGGTCTCGCGGCGCTGTTGGCGGCGAACCGCACCGAGTCGATCGGCTGGCTGGTGCTCCGCGATATGACCGCCAGTCTTGTGCCCGGTATCGGCCGGCAGGCTGCGGTCGAACGGCTGGCGCTCCATGCGCCGCGCCTCCTGCAGTGGGCCGATGTCGGCGATCTGGCGGCAACGCTCGCGCCGCGCCGGGTACTGCTCACCGGCACCCGCGGCGCCGACGATGCGCCGATAGACCCCACGGCGATACGCCGTCTTATCTGGGAAACGCGCCATCTCGTTCTGGAGACGGCCGCATCCGATGAAACGGTGATGCGCTTCCTCACCACACGCGGTACCACTCCGGCACCCTAACCATCAATTCCTGTTTGCATTTTTTAGACAGGTGTGCTACCATGCAGCAGTTCATGAATATGAGGTTGGAGGTATTTCCTATGATCGCGCGCGTGACTGTGATGATGATCCTGCTGTTCGCGCTGGGCGCCTGCAGTGAAAAAAAGAACGACAGCGCCTGCGCCGCAGGCTGTCCCGACGGATTCGCCTGCAATGAAGAAACGGGCGAATGCGAAGAGGTCACCGTTCCCGACGGCCAGACCGACACCGACACCGGCGATATCGACAAGGTGCTGCCCGACAGCAAGACCGATCTCGACAGCGACAACGATACCGAAGCGGTGATACCGGAAGGGGACGAGGAGATACTCGACGACGCCGAGATGCCCGACATCGAGGGGTTGGTCTGCAACCCCGGCGCCGAAGAGGCTTGTGCCTACACCGGTCCCGCCAATACCGAGAATG
>Ga0074195_1002627_pt1 | contig 19369 bp, 19 predicted proteins | sample EPASupsiteHSE623_FD_64525 | JGI IMG/M metagenome (GOLD analysis project Ga0074195, IMG submission 64525) | Bioremediated contaminated groundwater from EPA Superfund site, New Mexico - Sample HSE6-23 | ecosystem: Environmental > Aquatic > Deep subsurface > Groundwater > Contaminated ...
TACCTTGAAAGAGGCCTTATATCCATATTCACCGGTGAAGGCAAGGGTAAGACCTCGGCGGCTGTCGGCACTGCTATCAGGGCTGCCGGTCACGGGCTGAGGGTTTGCCTCATTTTTTTTGCCAAGGGAAAACGTTTTGACCACGGTGAATTTAAAATATTGTCTTCCCTGCCGAATGTAACTTTGCAAAGCTTCGGCCAGGCCGGCTGGATACTCAAAAGCATATCCGAAGAAACCCGCACACAGGCGGAACGGGCTTTTGAGGCCGCCTCCGCAGCGGTAACCGGCGGGCAGTATGACCTGGTAGTCATGGACGAAATCATGATAGCCCTGACGGCCGGGCTGGTCACCACCGAACAGGTTATCCGGATGATAAACGCCAAACCGCCCTGCGTAGAGCTGATTATGACCGGGCGGGGCGCCCCGGCTGAACTTATAGAACTGGCTGACCTGGTTTCGGAAATAAAGGCAGTCAAACACCCGTATACTAGGGGCATCAAAGCCCGTAAAGGTATAGATTACTAATCTTCACCAAGGAGAAAATAATGAAAGTAACCCTTAGTGTTATTAAAGCAGATATCGGCGGTTTTGTAGGCCATTCGGACTCACACCCGCAGTGTCTGGTCAGGGCTGAAAAGCACCTGGCGGAGGCCAAAAAGAATGGCATGCTGATTGATTACCATATAACCAAGTGCGGTGATGACCTCCAGCTGGTTATGACCCACCAGAAAGGTATAAACAACAAAGTTATCCACGAAATGGCTTGGGATACCTTTGTAAGCTGCACCGAAGTTGCCAAAGAGCTGAAGCTTTACGGCGCCGGGCAGGACTTGCTGTGTGATGCCTTCTCCGGAAACGTAAAGGGCATGGGGCCCGGCGTAGCCGAAATGGAGCTTGAGGAACGGCCTTCCGAACCTATCATAATCTTCATGGCCGACAAGACCTCTTCCGGTGCCTGGAATCTGCCCCTTTACAAAATGTTTGCAGACCCCTTTAACACCATAGGTTTGGTCATAGCCGAAAATATGCATGACGGCTTCTCCTTTGAGGTTCATGACGTCAAGGAAAGCAAGGGCATTAGCTTTAACACCCCCGAAGAAATCTATGACATGCTGGTATTTATCGGCGCTCATTCCCGCTTCGCTATCAAGAGCGTTTCCACCCGCAAGGGCGAGATTGCGGCTGTTTCTTCCACCCAGAAACTGGCCTTTTTGGCTGACCGTTATGTAGGTAAAGACGACCCGGTTTGTATTGTCCGCGCTCAGGGGTCTTTCCCGGCTGTGGGTGAAATACTTGAACCCTTCGCCCAGCCTTATCTGGTAGAAGGCTGGATGCGCGGCTCACACAACGGCCCTATTATGCCTGTCTCAATAGAAGACAGCACCCCCACCCGCTTTGACGGCCCGCCCCGGGTAACCGCTCTGGGTTTCCAGCTGTCAAACGGTATGCTTATCGGCCCGCGTGATATGTTTAAAGATAAGTCTTTTGACAATGCCCGCCAGAAATCACTGGATATGGCAGATATGATGCGCTCCCACGGCCCGTTTGAGCCCCATCGCCTGCCGCTGGAGGAAATGGAATACACCACCATGCCTCAGGTATCCAAGAAACTGGCCGGACGCTTTAAACCCCTGGAAGACTAGTTTATGCCCAAGCTCCTGCTGGCAAGCAACAACCGGGGCAAGCTGAGAGAATATGCTTCTCTCCTTAGCGGTTCGGGTTTTGAGCTTGTCACCCCGGCAGATATGGGTATAGATATAACAGTTGCCGAAACCGGCACTACATTTGAAGAGAATGCCCGCTTGAAAGCCGCCGCTCTGGCGGAAGCAAGCGGGCTTCTTACTTTGGCAGATGACTCCGGTCTGGCAGTAGACGCTCTGGGGGGTGAACCCGGTGTCTATTCCGCCCGCTATGCCGGGGAAAACGCTCTGGATACAGACCGGAATGCATATCTCCTGTCTAAAATGCACACTATCCCCGCTGAAAAACGCACCGCCCGTTTCCGCTGCGTAATTGCCATTGCCCAGCCGGGCCATATCATCGCCACCTTTGAGGGTACTTGCGAAGGATTTATAAGCACTGAACCCCGCGGCACTAACGGATTTGGCTATGACCCCGTTTTTTACCTGCCGGAATACGCTAAAACTATGGCCGAACTCCCGTCTGAAATAAAAAACAGCATTTCCCACCGGTCTATAGCCGCCCAAAAAGCCAGCCTGTTTCTGGCCCAAATAGCCACTAGCTAGTTAAGCCACACCAGATAAACTTACACACTCTGCTCTTTTTTTAATCCCGTTTTTATCTCTTGATAAACTATTTACTGCCTCATTTTGAGCACAAAAATATCTTGTTTAAGTGCTATTCTTGGGATATACTGAAAGACCAGTAAATAACCCCGGGGGGTAAATATGAAACTTACATGCTTACAGGAAAATCTGAACAAGGGTCTAAACATTGTGGGCAAAGCGGCTGCCGGCCGGACTACCCTGCCCATTACCAACAATGTCCTTATCTCAACTGATGACGGCCGTTTAAAACTAGCCGCCACCAACCTTGAAATGGCTATCAGCTGCTGGATAGGAGCCAAGATAGAGGAAGAAGGGAGCACCACCGTACCTGCCAAACTCCTGACCGAATTTGTCAGCTCTCTGCCCAATGATAAAATAGAATTAAACCTTAATGCCAAGTCAAAGGCACTCAATATCAAATGCGCCCGCTTTGAGGCACGCATAACGGGTGTTGACGCAAAAGACTTCCCACCTGTACCCAAAGTGGAAAACGGCATCTCCACCAAGATTAACGTTGAGGCCTTCCGCCAGGCCGTAAGCGAAGTGGTATTTGCTTCGGCAACTGACGAATCCCGCCCGGTGCTCACTGGTGTCAACGCCGAGTTTGAAGGCAGCACCCTGACTCTGGCTGCAGCTGACGGTTTCCGTCTGGCTGTTTATAAACTGCCTCTGCTGGAAGTGGTAAAAACCGCTACTAAAGTAATCATTCCAGCCCGTACACTGGGTGAGCTTTCCCGCCTGGCCAGTATGGACGAGGAAGAAGCCCTGATGATAAATGTAGATACTGCCAAGAGCCAGATACTTTTCAGGCTTAAAAATATTGAGCTGGTATCTCAGCTGGTACAGGGGAATTTCCCCCAGTACAGCCAGATAATCCCCCAAAGCTTTACTACCAAAGTGGTAGTAGATGCCAACCAGTTCCTTATGGCCACCAGAACGGCTACAATCTTTGCCCGTGACGGCGGCGGCATAGTCCGGCTGATGATGAACCCCGGAGGCAATAATACCCCTGGTAAGCTCACCATCTCCGCCCGCTCTGAAGAAGTGGGTGACAATACCGGTGAACTTGATGCCGTAGTTCAGGGTGAGGAAGCTAAAATAGCCTTCAACGGCAAATACCTTCTGGACGTGCTGGGAGTACTTAAAGCCCAGCAGGTATCACTGGAAGTAACCAGCCCGTCAAGCCCCGGTGTGATAAAACCGGTGGGTGCGGACAACTACATCCACGTTATCATGCCCATGTTTGTCCAGTGGTAAGTACGTTCAAATCAAGGTAACCTTTGATGCTTACACCTTCCGGAGCAGCTGATATTTTCAAATCCAGATAGGTGTAAGCATCTTTCTTTTCAGCGTTTGAGCAATTATCTAAACAGGGGACTACTTTCGCGCAAAGTTCCTTAATGCTTTCCTGCATCTCCAAGGCCTTTGCCAGGTTTTCTTTAGCCTGGATAAGACCATTAAGGCGTACCTGGTCTGCTTCCCGTTCTTTTTTCATAAGGTTTATTTCATCCAGAACAATATCCGGTGTGGCCAAATCCATGCGCAGTACATTCATGAGACGCCGTTCCTGCCCAACATATCCTTTAAGACGGCGGCTTAATTCTTTAATCTCCTTGTCCATTGTACCTGTAGAATAATTAGCCTTTTCATTTTCCACCTGTTTGCCCACTTCAGCTAACAGAAGTTCTGGTTGGCTAAGAACGCTTTTCACTTTATCCCAAACTATTTTTTCAAGCCAATCAGCTCTAATATAATGAGCATCGCATATCTTTGCCCTTGATGCCGTGGGATACGTTCCACGACAATGATAATAACGATAATTCCCACGCAAACAACTGCCGATCAGTGGACTACCGCACTTCTCACAAACGACAAATCCAGTTAATGGGTATTCATGATTTGCTTTACCTGGATGCAATTCTTTCAACATAGCGAGAGCAGATTGTGCCTGCCCAAATAATTCCTGGCTAATAATAGCAGGCGTAACATCTGTAAGAACGTGCCAAGTATCTTCGTTTGTTTTCTTATGATCTTTGCCAGTAGTACGACCAAAATAAGTTATCCCTGTGTAAGCTTTATTATGAAGTACCCGATTAACAGTCCGAGCTTCCCATTTTTTCCCTGTCTTAGAAGGTACAGAATTATCATTCAAAGTTCTGGCTATCCCAAAGCAACTCTTACCATCAGCAGCCATTTCAAACATGTGCTTAACTACTTTTGATTCGTGGGCCAGAGGAATCCGTTTCTTAGAGGTAGAATCCCATTTATAACCATATATACCAACACCTGTTCCTTGAGGCATCTTTCCATTCTTCAGTAAAGCCCTTTTACCACGCCCGGTAGCATCACGCCGTCTTTCAGCATCCAGCTTGGCGGCATAACCCTTTATATAGAACACAAGCTTACCTACTTCGGAGTTATCTACCGTTTCAGTTGCCGCTTCCAGAGCGACTTCATTCTTTTCTAACTCTTGCATAAGAATAACCCCATGCACCGGATCACGAGAGAATCTATCCAAACTATAAACTACCACCACCTCAATTGCCTGAGAACGCACTATCTCACGCAGTTCCGCCAAACGAGGACGCTCTAGAGAAAGGCCAGACCAAGCTTCGCTATATTGATACTTAACCTCGTAACCTTTCACCTGGCAATACTTTAAACAGGCTTCTAGTTGGGTTTGAAGACTAGTTCCATCTTGTTCTTGACCTTCAGTAGACACACGGCAGTAAATCGCGGCTTTCATAATGACACCTCATTCTGTTTTAGCATTATTCTAATATGGAGAGTTTCTGAAGATTATCCCCCCTAAAAACACTGCAATAATAAGAGCTAATGTAGCTGATATTTTGAGAATTATATTTTCAATTCCAATGAGCATGCTAATTATAGCGACAATCACCAGTATATACGTTAAGAAATGAAGCATTTTGTTAGAGATATCGTTATTCTTCATATTTCGATTTTGCAATGCAACATCGAACCCTTTAGGAGTTAATTCAATCCAGTTATGTTCTGTACTATCATATTTAATTAGTTTCTGATCTTGTAAAAATGATATTATTAGTATCAATTCATATCCACTAATTTTTAATTTCTTAGCCAATGGGTTATCATCATCAAACGCTCTATCACCTTGGCTGTATTGATTAGGGGCATATTTCCAGATTTCATCCAATACTCTTATCCAATTTAAATTTGAATATGCAGTATTCCCCAACTTGTTTCTATCGTTTTTATTCATATCTAACTAACATCCCCTTCTCTCAATTTATACCCACAACATATTTGAATATCACAAAACTAAATTGACCTATAAATATCCCTTCTATTCCCAATACGCACAATAATTACCAGGCTTTGCTTATCATCGATATTATAAACTATCCGATAATCACCTTGACGAACACGCCATAAACCTGAACCTTTCAGTTTTTCAATTCCCTTTGGTCTGGGTGTATTCGCTAGTTCTTTAATCGTCTCGATAACAGCTTCAAAATCTTTCTTAGGAAGCTTATCTAAATCTTGTTGGGCTTTACGCCTTAAGTCTATCCGATACATACCTAAGACCGATTGCCACTGTTTACTGCTTTGCGTGTTTCTAGATAGCTCTCAAGTGATTGTGTCCCCTCAATATCAGTTAGAGCATTCAAACCTTCAGCCACATCAATCTCATCTTCCATTTTAGAAATTATGGCTTCGGTTAGCCATTCTCGCATACTTTTACCTTGCAAGGCTGCATAAGCTTTCATCCGGTTACGTAATGAAGGCTCTAAATCCAGAAAATATCTTGTACGGTTAGCTGATTCAACCATTTTATTCCCCCTATTTTGGCTATATTTACCATTATTATATCCCTTGCAAAAACTCCTAGCAATCATTTCACTTTATTCTTTCCACTCCACTCCTTCAATTTTAGCACCCATCTTAAGGGCGGTTTCCAGGAGATGATTACTTGGCTTGTCTATGTTGGAAACTAATCCCTGCCTTTTGGCTACGTCATCCTTGAATTCTTCAGAGGTAAGCATCTCATACAGGTCTTGCTTGAGCTTTACCATTCCGGCAACTTGCCCCATGTCAGAGCTTAGAGAAGCTGCCGCAGAAACCATACAGCCTCTTATCTGTCTTATAAGGTGGTCATATCTCACCTGCTTGGCTTTCATACGGATTACCCCGTTAGCCTGACCAAAGAGGCCAAAGCTTTGCTGGATTATCTGCCAATAGTCTTTGCTCTCCCAACGGGCCTGGTTGGTTTCCGAGCCTTTATCACATATCCTTAACCAGCTGAAGGTGCAGTAGCGCCAGATATCCGCCAGGGTATCCATTAAGTCATTAAAGGTAGTTACTCCCATTTCTTTTAAGAAATGACGGCGGCACTGGAATTCAAACCTTATTACACTGGATTTGTTATCCCAGTTATTTTCCTTCCAGATCTCCCTCATCCATTCTTTCTGTTTAAGGGTAATCTCCAGAGTCTTATCATAAATCCTGGCAGATAAGTCCCCTTGCCCAAATTTGTATCCGGTATGCTTTCTACAATTTAGGTAATGCTCCAGCTTGTCCGATTCCAGGTATTCTGCCTTTATCCTGGCATGAGTTACTGCTTCTGCTTCCATATTCAGGACAGGAAAGGGCATTTCCATATCAAGACACAGGTCTGCCCTGGATACCCGGCTGTTTTTGGGTACAGCCCATCTTAAGAGCCATTGGATGAAGTCACTGACAGCCTTTTCCGGACCGTTTGCCCACAGGTTTTGACTGCTGAAGGTTACATATACCTCCGGCATTATTGAGCCGCCTTTGGCTTCTCTGGCTATGCAGACAGTTACATCCGCATTCCGAAGCACCCATTCATAACCCTTAGACCCGCGGGCTGAGATACTGAATTCAACTCCAAACCATTCAAGACCGTATCCCTTGGAGTTAAACATCTTCTCTCCGGCTTTCTCTTTGGCTTCGGTGAGTATTTCAAAGCATTCTGTATCAAGGTATTCCTGTATCTCAAATCCTATTACCAGGGTATCTATTCCGCTTGCTGCTACTTTCATTTAATCCATTCTCTCTTACTAGCCTTTACTATCCAGAACCCCCCTGTTAGTTAGTGAGGGGGGATTTTGAGGCAACTGGCCTTCTGCGTCTTTACTGGCTTGCCTGCCCTGCATCTTGCCCGTCACTTCGGCCGGACAATCTTGCAGTGCAAGACACAGGATGCATTCCAGCCTGGCGAGCCCGGTCAATAAGACTGCTGAAGAGCCGTTTGCCTGCTGCTTGTTGAGCCATAGGAACAGTACGCGCTTCCATGCTCAACTTAACTTCTGCATTTAGCTTATTCACTAACATATCTGCATTTTGCCATTAATGAGCCGGCAGCGGCGTATAGGTTTTTTGTACATCTGCGTTTGCAAGAGTGTATATTTTTTGTACAAAATAAAAGGCCACCCTTTTACCGGATGGCCTTTGCCCTCATATTATATTCAATTTATTATGTTAATCTTTTCTAGGATACCCCATCGCCTCGTCACAAGGCTTGATTTCATTGCTTATATTTGAAGGATCAAAAGTAAATTCCTTGCCCTTCATCTTATCACAGAATTCCTTTGGGCCAGAATATTTTACCCGTGAGTAATACCACCTGGTAGCTACCTTAACTATTTTCTCATCGTGACACATGGTAAACCCATCTCGTTTGAACCTCTTTGTTTGATCGCGATGTTTTCTGCTACCGGGTTTAGTTTTTACCAGCTTTGTTAAATCATATGTATGGCCTAATATTTTTAAGCCCACCATGCATTCATCTTCCAGATACCGCATATGATTATAATCTGCAGAAGAGTAAAACTTAATAGCCAGTACCAAAAGCGGAGAGCTTTCTCTTGTGACTTTATAAACACCTTTAGCCCGTTCTGATTGATTATTAAACCCAGTATTAATCAACTCGGTAATTAACCCTTGATATAGTTTAATATCCGAATTATTTGTTTCTAAATTATCATCACCAAACCAATATGCAAATTCTTTGGATTTATTTGCAAAAACATTATCTGCAAATTCTGAAAATAAACCATCTATATTGGATGCCTTGATTTGCTCTTTACACTTTTCCTCTGAAGGCATTTCTACATTGAACGTACTGAAAAGATTTGGTACTCCAGGTAATCTGTAACAACCTAGTATTTGTTCATAAATATTTCTGGCTTTTTCAGAACTGGCAAGCATCACCTGAAGACATGCAAAACAATAAACTATCGGCATAGTGTCAGGTGAATAGTAGCGCTTTTCATAAGTCATATCTATGATTCTATATTCAAGTAGGCTGTAGCGCAACTAACTACAGTCAGAAAATTAGATAGCCAGTGTACCTTTTCAATATGCGCTTTTTAGCTGATATTAAGATTCAGAAGATACATTCCCATAAATGACAATGATTCATGAATCATTGTCAGAATTCACCCAATCTATGTATTCGCGCTTTTCAATACAACAACCCAGCGATAAAACAATCCTCTGCACTAGATGACACGCCCAATCAGCATTTTGGGCATTGATTACAGTAATAATTTCATCTGTATTCCCATAACTAGTTTTTATTACTTCTTGATATTTAGGCTTTTTGTGAACAATATATTTCTCTCTGATATACTTTAACTTTTTAAAAGAGTTAAAAAGTTCAGAATCCTCTTCAACTTCAGTTTTAATTTTTTTTACCGATGTAATTGCTTTGGACACTTCCAATAATTTTTTTTCTATGGAAGTGTAACTTTTTTTGTCCCAATTCGTATCAAGATTAAAATCGTTACCCAATAAATTTATATAGGCTTCTAAACAAGTAAAACAAAACAAAATAGCAATCATAGAATCTTTGATTTCGAGATTAAATGATTTATTCTTCACACCCAGAGCATTGTTTCTATGTTTCTTTGCTATCTCAAACATAAGCACATGTACATTATGGCGACTAAGAATTTTAGGCATACCAAATTCTAAAGTTGATGAGATACCATCAGGTTGTATAGCTTGCGGTGTACTCATAATATCATCTAGCTCCAGCCTAATCTTTGTATTTTTGAAAATCGTAATATCTACTGATTTGTTATCTTGATTATATCCTATTTTTGAGTATTTCATTTGCAGCAGGTTCAAAATTTTTTAACCCGGCGATTCTCCCTGACACCTAATCTTACCAATGCCTTGCCCTTCTAAATGATGAGATGGCAGCTATACGCAAGTATGACAATGTATAAACATCCTTTTCCATGATAGTTTCTCGCTCTAGTATGCCTTTAGCAAAGTATCTTGTAATTTTTACAGATTATTGCACCCATAACGCACCAAATTTTCCACTAATTATGTATAACACTTCCAATATTATTATTCTTGTTCTTATTTATCTATTAATGTCTTGTTTTGGTATTTATGGAAGTGTATCATTGATTCAATATCATATAGATCAGGAGATGCCACCCAATGGGGGGATTATTCAGACGAAAAGATAACTACACCATAATTGCTGAAAACACCGCGAAATATTATCTAGAGCTTAAAAGTAGATATTCAAATCGCTTGACTGATTGTTTTTCGTTATTTGCTGCAACAGTTGCAACCGATACCCAAGTTTACCTATCCTTAAATCAAATATCTACAGATACCATACTACATATAGTCAGGAAAGCATTAGGGCATAACCCAGAAATCCCGACTTATCAGACTATTAGAAAAAGAGAGTGGGCATCCGAGTTAGATCTAAGAAATGGGTTTTCAAAAACCAAATACTTTTTTTCAGGCTATGCGGCAGATGAATTAGAAAAAGACACCCTATTTAATCTTGTTTTCGAACTCGAAATAGAGATTTTCTCGATTGATAGTCCCGAATTTAATCGAGAAAATATAGAAATTGCTTGTTATACACAGGCTAAAAACATCTATAAAACCGTAAAAAAAGTACTCTTAAATTATAAAGGTGAACCAATATTTGCGGTATCTACTAGTGTATTTATGGATTCATCAGGTTTTGCATCAATAAGGGAGCAACTTGGAATCAACTAATAATCAATTATTATCGGTTAAATGAACTCCAATACTCAGTTAATATTAAAGCAAGAAATAATTATATAAAAATATCTAGATAACTAATCTATATTTTTACGAATTAAAATTATAATTCGTGAGGAGTATGTAATGGAGTGGTGTCAAATTGAATGGAAAGGATACTATCCAATCAGTACGAATTTGACGATACCCTCTTCTGTTAATGGAAGCGGAATCTATGCTATTTATGAAGGTAGCGGTAGAACACCCCAAAAATTATTATATATTGGTGAAACATATCAACAAACTTTTAGTCAAAGGTTAAAACAACATCAGCGCCAATGGCTTTATAAAATAGATACAAAACTCTTAGTGGCTTTTGGTCAAGTCAACTTACCGAAAGGTACTCGTATTTCAATCGAGCGTATTTTGGACATAGAAAGTTGTTTTATATACGAATTACGGCCACCATACAACAATATGAGCAAAAATGGTCATTGCGGAAGAGACTTTCTTATTTTCAACCTTGGGAAAATCGGGGTTATGAATAAAGTGATATGCGCTGATAATAAATTAATTAAATTAATTAAGGCAAGCAACAAATAAACATCGGAGAAACTCATAATGACAGAAGAGACTCTAATGAAAGTTAAATTAAAATATTGTAACAATATTGACGAAGGCGAAGTCGTTATTTGTGAAAACAAATTAAATATTAAATACGCCATAAATGGCATTGGTAAAAGTACAATAGCCAAAGCGATCAACTTATCAGTAAACGATAAGCTAAATAGCATGAATGGCATTTATACACTTACACCCTTCAAAGCTATGAATGATGGAAAACTTAGACCTATGGTCGAAGGTATTGACGATATAGGAAGTTGCATGATTTTCGATGAAGACTATATAAATGGATTTGTGTATAAGCCAGATGAATTACTTAAAGGAAGTTTTGATATTTTTATCCGAGGTGAGGAATACGAGAAAGGTATCAATGAGATTGAAAAATTAGTCCTTGATTTAAAATCCATTCTAGCCCAAGACAAGGATATTGAAAATCTAATATCAGATTTCAACGAATTGAGTGATAGTTTTGGTCGACCAACAAAAACCGGAATTCATGGATCGAGTCCGCTTTCAAAAGCATTTAAAGAAGGTAACACTGTCCAAAATATACCTAATGGTCTTGAAATTTACAAGGCATACATCCAAAGAGAGGATAATTATAGATGGATGCAATGGCAACTAAATGGCAAGTCTTTTATTGATATAACCGATAATTGCCCTTATTGTGTTAATGACATCAAAAATAAAAAGAGCATTATTAAGAAAGTCAGCGAAGTCTACGAACCAAAATCGATAGAAAACTTAAACAAAATAGTCGCTGTGTTTCAAAGGTTAGGAAAATATTTCTCAGACGACACAAAATCAAGAATCGACGATTTTATTACGAGTATAAATGGTTATTCGGATGAGCAAGTCGAGTATCTCAGAGAGATCAGAGACCAAGTGGATAGACTTAATAAAAAATTCATAGATGCACAAAACATTAGCTTCCAATCCTTAAAAGAAGTAGATCAAGTTATTGAAGGCCTGAACGAATATAAAATAGGAATTGAACTTTACAATCATATGCAGTCAGAAAATACCATTGAGAAAGTAAATATCGTAAATGATTCCATTGATAGATTACTGAAAAAAGCAGGAAAACTACAAGGTAGTATTAACCGCCAAAAATTGTTAATAGAACAACTTATTAAAGAGCATTGTAATGACATTAATTATTTCCTTAAGAACGCTGGCTATAAATATACTGTCAGTCTAAATGGACCTGAAGATCAACTTAAATTAAGACTTTTTCATTATGACTATACTGAAGAGGTGACTAACACAAAAAATCACCTAAGTTTTGGAGAACGTAATGCGTTCGCACTTATTCTCTTCATGTTTAATACGCTGAAAAATAAACCAAAACTGATTATTTTGGATGATCCAATTTCTTCATTTGATAACAATAAAAAATATGCAATCGTAGATATGCTATTTCGAAAAGAAAAAAGTTTCAGAGGGAAAACCGTTTTACTTTTAACACACGATTTCGAACCTATAGTCGATCTGGTTTATCACCATACTGATCGATATGAAAAACCATTGGCTTTTTTCTTAGAAAATCATACGGGTAAACTTATAGAAAAAACAATTAGCAAAGAAGATATCAAGACTTTTATTGATATAGATAAATTTAATATATCGAAAGATACACATGTCCTCAATAAAATTGTTTACTTGAGGCGATTATTCGAAATCTTGAATGAAAAAGGGATGGGATACGAGCTTATTTCAAATCTGATTCACAGAAGAGAAAAACCATTGAGATTTGAAAATAAATCATCTAGAGAAATGACTTCTGAAGAAGTGAAAGAAGGTGAGAAGGAGATAAAGTATCACCTTAAAGACTTTGATTATAATAGCGCATTAAACTTGGTGAAGGATGATTCCTCTCTTATTAAATTATACAAAGAAACCATGAGTAATTACGAAAAACTTCATATATATCGAATCATTTTTGATAATAAGCAAGATAGATTAAATTCAGATATAATTCAAAAATTTATTAATGAAGCATTCCACATCGAGAACGATTATATTTATCAAATCAATCCTTCGGTGTATCAAACTATTCCACAATATGTGATTGACCAATGCGATATTTTTATTGAGAAGTTAGCAAATATTCCAGCTTGAAAGATTGACACTCTTAAACATGCGCATGAAAATGTAGATATATAGGTCTATTCTTACATATTATTCTATAGACTCCTAACTTGAATATATCCATTTTAGCAGGAGGATCAAATGGAAGAATATTTTGATACTATCGAATGCGATAACATTGATGATCTGGAAACGAAATGTCTTTCTCTATTAAATGGCAAAGATATCTGGGTTTTCCGTGGGCAAGAAAATGCTGAGTGGAAATTGGATACGACTTTCACTAGAACTTGCGATCTTTGTGCTGTACCCCAAGGTAATCGAGAAGAAATTGAAGGATTGATGAGACGTGAGTTTAAACGTAGATTATATCAATATAAAAATAATCTACCAGACAATTCCCATAAAGATGAATGGCTAGCTTTAATGCAACACTATGGGGCACCTACTAGGTTACTCGACTTTACTTATTCCCCATACGTAGGAATTTATTTTGCCTTTGAGAGAGCCAAAATAAATTCCCAAGTTGCATTATGGGCTTTTAATACCACGTGGAATAATAATGGGTTGAATACATATTCTCCGGAATTAGATGAAGCCTACAAACAATATCAATACAATCGTGATTGGAATCAATTTTCGGGTAAAATTAGTAACAATTCCATTCCGAAACAATATATTTTAAATTTAAACCCCTTCAGGTTAAATGAAAGACTTACTGATCAGAGAGGTGTGTTTTTATATCAGGGTGACGTATCTACTAATTTGGAGGAAAACATATTAGCATTTAGTAATGCCATAGGATATAACGGAAAAAGCATAACAAAATTCGTCATCAACAATGATGCTAACGGCAATCAAAGAAGCCAAGCTTTATTAAGCTTGACTATATGAATATAACAAGAACAACTTTATTCCCAGATTTAGATGGTTTTGCATCCTCTTTTACGGCAAGAATCCCAACCTTCTTCATGAAACAAATTGGTTCAGGTGTCTATTATGATTAAAAACTAACAACAAACATACGCTTCGAAAGACAGATACCCTGATGTTTAGCAATAATTTTGTTCTAATTAATTTATATAAGATCAATATGCAAAACTAAAATAAAGGGAGCCATATGGCTCCCTTTAAAATCTACAATCAACTATTAAACCTGCTTGCTTCTTCTCGATATCAATTGCCAGGTGATAGCCAGTAAAACAATTGCAGGCACGCCTATAATCACAAGCCCCATCCAAGCGGCAAATGGAAATAACTCTGACATCGCCCCAAAGAAATGCTGAATTGCCATTAGCAACAGCACAATTCCAGTAATTCCCATCAGCCATTCGTACCAGGTTGCACCCATATTCCGCTTACGCAACCAACCTATAAATGAATACAGCCCAATAGCTAAAATAGCACCTATAAATCCAAAAAGCAAAAAGTACTGCATCTTATACTCCTTCCAAATTTAACCCAATAACTTCGGATTACTGCCATACACATGCCAGGCAGAAGGTTCATGCCACCATGACTCAGGATCTTTGTCCTGCTTGCCATAATGCATAGATTTCTCCATTTGAGTGAAGAAGCTATTAAATAGCGGAGTAGTAGAAGTGGTAGCTTTGACCACACTATGAATAAAACTGCCATCGGGAATAGCATTGAAGGGGCAGGCACCCTTGCACCCATTACAATCCGCCAAACACCTAAACCCATCAACTCTCCAACCTTTGTAGCCAGGTACGTTATACATTACCTCGGTGCCACCGTTTTCAATGTCATTATCAAAACTCTGTCCGTCACAATTAGAGTCCCAGTTGCGATTGATTCCCTTAGGCGGCACAGCTCCAACCGGACAGCTCTCAGCACAAATACCGCAAGTTTCACAGAACTTTGTAATGCCGGCATCAATAGGCTTGGTAAGCGCGAGTGGTAAATCAGTGAAAAAGATGGCATGGGTGCGCATCATAGCGCCATTTTCTGGTGATAAACAAACCTGCCCCATACGGGCATGTTCACCTACCCCACTCCAAAAATCAAAGGCTGGCGCAGCCTGAAGCGAATGACCATAAACTACATTATAGCCAAGTCCGCGGATAAATTGCTCAACAAAGCTCTTTGCATAAGCTACACGCGCATATGATATAGTCTCAGTGCAAGCACCAATAGTTGAAGGAGCACGGCGAAGTATCTCATCTGCCCCCATGTTATGAGTAGCTATGACATATTTGTGCGAGGAAGGAATATGAATAGTTGGGGGATTAGTTGTCCTGTATGTCTCAGTAATATCATCATCAAAGATTATATGTTGCCCAGAATTATTGTATTCCCAAACAAAACGCCTGCTTTTTTCATCCAACTCGGCCACACCAATGGAAGGGCCTAAACCAATAAGACTAAAAGCAGCCCGAATCATCTGGGAGTTTTCTTCCGGAGTCCCCTGCCATTTAGGCATACCAATTGCATCAGGCCTTGGTGCAGGATTTAAAAGTGTTACACCGAATTGTTCAACGTTATACAAATAATGAGGGCAACCCAAACCGACTGAATACATTGAATTTTTCAAAGCATAATCTCGAGTAGTAGGCCCTTCATAGTCAGGCCAGAGTTCTTTGGTCTTATTATCAAAGGCTTTTCGGAATGCATCCATGTCGTAGGCCGGATAGTGCTGCTTCCAAATCACCGGATTCCAGTAAGAGTACCCACGCGTATCACGACGTTTCAAAATATTCCAATCTATCTCTATACCGATATCCCCAAATTCACGCTCTTTTACATACCAAGCACGTTTAGGATGTGCCGAAGTTGAAGACGTTAGTTCATCCAAATCTTTAAAAACAGGGGTAACAGCAGTCGCGGCACCAAGACCTGCCCCGGCTATACCCAAACCCTTCATAAATTCCCTTCTGGAAAAAGTTGAATGATAGTTAGACATATTTAATCTCCTCTTATTTTTACAGACTTCCCTGTTGCCATCCGGTCTCTCCCGAAAGTCAATTTGCATTTGTCTCCTTTCGCGATTACATATCGAAAAGCACTTTTAATTCACTTGTGTATTCTCATGTGTATTCTCATATGTATATCTATATTACAACTTACACTTGGTGATTTCAATACCTGAAAATAAACTCTATCAAAGGAGCTTACGCTATGCTGTGTTTGCTTTAAATCTGTGATCGGAGTTATACTTGTTCATTATGGATTATTCTAAATTTAAAAATCTCAAAATTGGACATTATTTAACCATACTTTTGCACCACAGCTCTCATCTTAATCATAAGAAACTGGAACAAGAATTAAGAAAAGTTGGCTTAACCGTTGAAAGATTTATAATACTGCACGCAATTTGCACACTGGGCGGGATAACCAATCCCTCCAGTATTACCCGAGAAACCATATTGGAACCACATGCAATATCTGCTGTTCTTATAAGAATGGAAAAAGACGGACTAATTACCAGAACCGCTTATGCTAAACCCAAAAATATGATACGGATAGAACTCACGGACAAAGCTAAAACCGTGGTCGAACAGGCTTGGAAGATAATACCTGATTTAGATGAATTTTGGGAAGGCTGCCTAACAAATGATGAAGTGCAAACCCTTATAGACTTACTTGAGAGAATCAAGAAATATAATCTGCCTTTTATCTACGGAAATAAGAAAAATTCAGGTCAGGCAAAACCTATATACAATAACAAGACGGGTTCTTTAACGGGTTTCCAGGCAAAAATATAAACCCTTATTTCCACACTTTGAAATAACCAAAGATGCTTACTATATTGAAAAATTGATAGTTTGGTTTCTTTGTCTAGTTTATGTGATATAAATATGTCTGTCGGATAATCCAACCAGCCTCGTAGTAAGCATCAATATTCTCGGCATAATTATCCTTGCTTTTGACTGAAAAAGTGCGGCTAATCTTACTCATAATAAAGCCTTATTCTAAGTTTGAATATACTTAAGAAGGTATTATTACCATGTTAAAAGAATCGGGGAAAGCAGAAGGCCTACATACTATACTCAAGGGGGGCTTGGCCCCCCTTGAGTATAAATAATTACTGTTAAGTTCGCTTGTTTCTTCGAAGTGCCAACTGCCAAGGAAGAATTAATAATACAACGGTTGGTATGCCCATGAATAACAGGATCATATAGGCAGGTTCGAATTCTGATTCCGCTAAACTGCCGAAAAAGTTTTGGACAGTGAAAAATAAAAGTATCATACCTACTATACCCATTAGCCATTCATACCAGGTTAGTGACATGTTCTTACTTCTAAACCAAATAAACAAACCTACTAAGACAATTCCTAATAGAATCCCCTCTAATAATATCACTTTTGTTCCTCCTAATTCGTTAAATCTAACGCCCTAAAAGCCTTGCATAGTTCAAATCTGAGGTAGCTGAACCTAAATCTCGGTTCCACCAACCATCGAAATCACTATCTACATTGCTATATCCAAAGAACCTGTCAGAATCAGCAAAAAATCTATTAAGAAGTGAGGTATTTGATACCGTTGCCTTAATAAGATTATGCATGGAAGCAAAATTCTTTTGAGAGAAAACACAATATCCCTGACAATATGAACAGCCGCGACATCTCACATAATCAACATGCCAGTTTTTAACCCCGGGTCTGCTCCATGTATTAGGTGTGCCAGCGGGTATACCATATTCGGGCCTACCTAACCTTGATGGTGATAATTCCCAAGTGGGTTCCTTATCCTTATTTATAGCTTCATTAGGGCAGAGGTCAGCACACACACCGCATGTTTCACAGAACTTAGTTATTCCAGCATCTATTGGAGGAGTAGGTGCAACCGGTAAATCTGTAAATATTCCCAGATTTACCCGGTATGCAGAACCTAATTCAGGACTTATACCAATTCCATGTCTGCCTATCTCATTCATTCCTGCTAATGCCCCTCCCCCAGTGTTATAGACCCAAACACTTTCCGAACGCAGATATCCTAATACCTTCAAGAAAGTCTGCATGCGGATAAGAAGAGTGAGGCGTTGATTGTAGCCCATTACAAATGAAGACACATTCATAGCATGCATGCTGGTATTCGTTTTAGGATCACCAAGAATACGCATAGTATCAAAAGGCTGTGTCACCTGCAAAACTATGACATATTTCATTTTATTCGGTAGTACCTTTACGGGTGTAGGAAAACCTAAAGCAGGTCCGGGTGTTATCAATCCACCGGTATAATACGGAGTATCGCAATCTTCCCATTTTGTCGCATCTGCAAAAGTGAGTTTTTTGATTTTATCATCCACTTCAAGAAAACCGACTTTATATGCTCCAAAATAATGAGCGGCCGCCCGTATCATCTTACTTGCTTCTTCAGGTGTCCCAGACCAGCGGGAAACTTTTTTAAACTTTGGCTCATCAGGCCAACCCCAATCTGGCCAAGCTTCAGGATTGGGATCCTCATTGTTTACCTGAGGGCCTGTGGGATCTGCTCCTAACACCTCATCCACAGAATAGTCATGTAAACCGCGCTGTAATGCCCCCATAAGAAGCGCATAATCTTCCATACGATATCCGGGTTTATTGGGATCCATCTTTGAGGGATTAGCTTGAGCGTCCTGATGGACAAGATAACCGGGATAAGGGCCAGGATATGAAAAACCATCCACGCCAGTTTTCATAGAGAAACTGGGGGTAAGCATATCCCAATCTACTTCCATAGTAGGATTACCAGCCGGACGCTGTTTTACCCACCACGGATAAGACATGTTATCGGGAGTACCAGAGACAAGTTCTTCCAGATCATGAAACATCGGCGTAACAGCCGATGCAGCACCCAAACCAGCCCCAGTTAGACCCAGACCTTTCATAAATTCTCTTCTAGAAAGCGTCGAATGATAATTAGACATGTAAATCTCCTTTCATCTTCCGCAGACTTTCCTGCTGTCATCCGGTCTCTCCCGAAAGTCAGTTTACTTGCTCTCTCCTTTCGGTACTCTATTCCGAACAATCATATTTCAATATATTATATTCACTTATGACTATCACTTGTGTATTTCACATGTTACATTTTGCGTATCTAAATGTCAATATAGAAACAGCCCTTGCACCCCAGGTTACACTCAGTCTAGTGGTGAAACACCGCTGAGCGGTAGCTCGATTCGTATATCAAGTGGTAGACTTTTATACTGCTTCCGTTGAGACCAGAGGGCTTCGGTCAGCTTTCTTGCTTTCCAGCTTGCAGCCCTTGATATCCATGTACCAGACGCCCGTACCCCCGAATTTGGCCTGCTCGTCAAATACCCTGTCCCATTCCTCTATGACCAGCCGTGACTTGAAGATAGGCCCGTCGCTTACAAAGGTGTGGTAATAGCCCA
>Ga0074195_1002628_pt1 | contig 19360 bp, 35 predicted proteins | sample EPASupsiteHSE623_FD_64525 | JGI IMG/M metagenome (GOLD analysis project Ga0074195, IMG submission 64525) | Bioremediated contaminated groundwater from EPA Superfund site, New Mexico - Sample HSE6-23 | ecosystem: Environmental > Aquatic > Deep subsurface > Groundwater > Contaminated ...
CGGCGGGGTGCTAGGCCGTGGGGTCCGTCTCGGGGTCCACGTACTCCTCGAACTCCTCGGTGGCGGGCTTGCGCCCGTCGAGCCGCGGGAGCTTTTTGAGCACCTGGACGTTGTTCAGCCCCGCCGACACGCCGCGGTTCCCCTCCGCCTCGTAGGGGAAGAGCGTCACCGACGCGCGGATGAGGCAGCCGGAGTAGCAGTCTTCGTCGGTGAAGACCTCGTTCTTGCCGGCGTCCACGATGCCGGGCTTCCGGTCGGTGCGGCAGGAGATGAAGAACTTCCCCTTGTACACCGGGTCGACCTTCCCGTCGTCGTCCGTCTTCTGGTCGCCGTCGCGGATGATCGGGTACTTCGCCTTCTCGAGGATGACCTTCCCCTTGTCGCCCCACTTCGCGACGGCCACCTGGATCGCCGCCGTGCGGAGCGCGTCGAGCTCCTTCGCGCGCGCCTTGTCGTAGAGGATCGACACGCTGTACTTCATCTTGCCCTTCTGGTCGGCGCGGGGCTCGATGAGGTTCGCGTACGACGCGATGCCGGCGGGGAGGATGAGGTTGACCTTCTTGCTCGCGTTCGCCATCGGATTGCTCCTGTCTCTCGGGTTTAGTACATCCCTTCACGCTCTGCGAACCACTTCGCGACGTGGAGCGTGCCCTTCTCGCCCTTCTCCATCTCCACATCCCCGCCCTCCCAGGTGATGCAGGAGAGCGGGATCCACTTCTCTTCGTCGAGGTCTTCGCACTTCACGAGGACCGCCTTCGCCGTCACGTGGACAACCTCGACCTCAAGTTCGATGTACTCGTCGCTCATGTGGGCCTCAGACGATCACCAAACGCGAAGTCTGCATCGATACGAGCCTCCCTAAGTTCGGTCATGCACGGCTCGCACAGGTCCCACGTGACAGTACCTAAGTCTGCTAGCGGCGGTACGCGGATATAGACCGTCGCAGGCTTCACGGGGACGGCTATCTCCTTCCCACACCCCGGCCTGTCACAGTAGCGCTTGGTGATGGTGGTCATGCGAGCACGTCCCCCATGTCGACCGCCTCGAAGTGCGGCGCGAGGGCGGGGCGCTTGTCAGTGATCGGCGCGAGCCGGGGCTCGCCGCGAGGCTTCTCGGAGAGAGCGGCGAGGCTCTTGTCGAGCTTCTCCGCCTGCGCCGGCGTGATGAGGGCCTTCTTCCACGCCTTGGCACCGAGGGCGGCGACGATCTTCTCCTCGGCGCCGGCTTGCCACACCCGGTTCTTCTTCCCCTCCACCGCCTTGTAGCCCGGCACGTCCTGGCCCAGCTGGAGCAGCTGGAGGGCGTGCTCCTCGACGGCGGCGAGGACCCCGCGGATGAGGTCCGCCTTGTCGAGCAGCTGCACCATCTGCTCGACGCTGATGTGCTTCACGAGCTCGGCGGGCTCCTCGAACTCGCGCTTCGCGAGGACGATCGCCTCCTCGTGGAGCCGCTGGCACCGCGCGGCGGCGGGGCAGAAGCGGCAGCCCTCCTCGGTGGGCGCGTAGCGGGGCGCGTCGGAGAGGGCGTTCGCGATCGGCTCCCTGAACCTCTCGGCGAACTCCTGGAGTTCCTCGCGCGAGACCTCCCACTCCTTCGGCTCGCCCTGCTTCGGCTGGAGGATGACGAGCCGGTAGCGGTCCCAGAGCCACCCGAGCTCCTCGGCGAGGCCGACCGCGTACAGCGCCAGCTGCTCGTTCTCCTCCGCCTGCACGTCGATCCACCCGGTCTTCAGGTCGACGACGACGAGCTCCTCGGGCGCCATGATGCGCGTGTCGCAGGTTCCCCAGAGGAGGTCCTCGGGGAGCCCGAAGTAGGGCGAGCCGATCTGCACCCGCTCCTCGATCGCCGCCGAGCAGCCGGGGTGCTCGTGGAGGTAGCGCTTCACCCAGCCGACGGCCGGACCGACGATCTCCTCGAGCATCTGGGTGGTGAGCTCGACGCCGTTCGGCGCCTTCGCCCCCGGCCTCACCTCGTTGTCCACCAGCATGAGCGCGTACGCCCAGTGCATCGCCGTGCCCTGGACGGACGCCTCGGTGTCGGCGCTGACGCTCGACTCCGACTCCCGCACCGAGGCGGGGCACGTCCTCCACCGCTTCGCCGCCGACGGGCTGAACTTCGCGTGGTCGCTCATTTGGCCTTCTCCTCTTTGCCTCGCGCGAGAAAGACGTGAAGCTCGCGCGGGAAGACGGGGTGGCCTTCGTCCGAGAGCGGGGCGGCATCGAGCCGGATGAGGAGGTTGCCCGTTTTCGACTCGTCGTTCTTGAACGCGCGACCGATCTTGATCCAGACCCGTTGCGTGGGATTCCTCGGGTCGGGCTTCGCCCACACCACGTCAAACGCCGTGGTGCCCACGAGCGGCCTCCTCTCTCAGCGCGAGCACCTGCACCCACGCAGCCTTCTCGTTCTTCTCCGCCTCGGGGATGTCTCGAGTGCGAAGCCGCTCGGCATCACGCTCCGCCCGCGAGAGGTCGCTCTGGAGGCTCTTGAGCCGGTCGCTCGCCTTCCTCCACTCCTCCATCACGTCTTCCTTGTCACCCACCAGCATGACCCTACCCCCCGGCACCGTTGAGCTCCTGGATGCACTTCAGGCGCATCTCCGCCGGCACGGAGGAGATGTTGGTCGCGCCGTACTTCTTCAGGATCTCGCTGAGTTTCGGCTTCCCGTGCTTGTTCGCGAAGGAGATGGCGGTGGCGCGGAGCTCGTTCTCGTCCATGATCGCGGGCGCCTTCTCCGGGGGCGGCGCAGCGGGTGCCTTCTCCGGGGGCGGCGCGACGACCCGGTTGTTCTCGATGACGACCTCGCTCGCCGGCGCGGGCTTCTTCTCGGGGATCGGCACGTCGGTGACGGCGTTGCACGTCCGGCAGCGAGCGAGGCCGGGCCGATCCAGCATCTCGAGGTCGTGCTGGTGCGGGGGCGGCTCGGGCTTCTTCTCCGGCGCCGGCGCGGGCTCCTTCTTCACCCGCTTCGGCGGCGCCTCGGCGGAAATCGACCCCCTTTCGAGCGCCTGCGCGATGCGCTCGGCGATGGCCTGCCCCGCTGTCGCGAGGTCGAAGTGCTCGGCGAGCATCTTCGCGATCTCGTTCAGGGCGACGTGAGTACCGTGCAGGTGGGTGATGATGGTCTCCATCTCCGTCAGCTCGGTCTCGGTCTCCGCGGGCTTGCTGCGCTTGTTCGGGCGTCCTCTGGGCATGTGCTCCTCCTGTGCTACGTGGTTAGCCATTCTGTAAGTCATGTTAGCATGAATGTCAAGAGACCACTTCCTCAGCCTCGCCGGGTGCAGCCGTGCGAGGCGCGAGCGGGATCACGTCGGCGTCCTCCTCGCGCGCCCACGACGGGTGCAGCCAGTAGCGGTGCGTCGCCTTGCGCCGCGGGCGGAGGCCGTGCTTGTAGAGCGCGCCCGTCACCACCCGGTCGTGCGGTCTCTGCCCGGTGAACACCATCACCTCGTTCATCACCTCGGTGAGCGTCATCCCGCCCTGCCCCCGCCGCTTCGGGATGAGCGCGATGATCGCGTCGTCGATCGCATTCGACTCCACCGTGCCCTCGACGCGCTCCTGGAGCTCCTTCGGCACCTCGTCGAACCACCACTGCTCGCCGAGGTCGTAGGAGAGCACCGTTTCGGCGAGCAGCTGCTCGCGGTTGTCGCGCACCCACTCGTAGTCGATGCGCCGCTTCGTCCACACCGGCCAGAAGCGGCGGAGTCCGTCCTGGTCCGAGTTGAAGAGGTCGCCCGGGTTCGCCATCGACACGAACACGAAGCCCCGCAGCACCTTGACCGGGTTCGCCGCGTAGGGCGGGCGGTAGTCGTCGACCGGCTTCGTGATGAAGCCCTTGAGCCGGTTCCGGTCGGCCTTCCTGAGCAGGTGCGCCTCGGGCATGAGCGCGAACCACGCGGTCGAGAGGACCATCTTGTCCTCGCGCTCCATCCCGCCCACCTCGACGACGCGCTCCGGCCCGCCGGCGAGCGCCTCGAAGAAGGAGTCCTTCCGCGCCCCCTCGACGCCCTGGAGAATGAGGACGGTGTCCACTTTCACGCCGGGGTTAAGCCAGCGAGCGACGCACGAGATGAGCCACATCTTCCCGAGCATCCGGTTCAGCGGGTTGTCGTCCCCGGCGATGCGGTCGACGAACCACCTGTCGAGCCGCTCCTTGCCGTCCCACTGGTAGGAGCGGAGCTCCACCTCGCGCGGGTTCGTGGGGTTCCTCTCCGCCGCCGCGCGCACCACGTCGCTCCACCACTGCCGGTTCGCGCCCGGCTCCCAGCCCGCGTAGACGGAGAGCTTCTCCTGGAGGTCGAAGAAGCGCATGTCGTCGAGCGGCTCCGAGTCGAGCAGGATCCGGCCCGTGGTGATGTCGAGCGCGACGCGCCCCCGCCAGTCGGAGTGGTCGGTGAGGACGCGCACGGCGTTCATCGACGAGCGCTCGGCCACCACCTGCTTTGACTGGACCACGGTGCGCAGCCCGATGGCGGCCCAGTCGTCGACCCGCTCCGCGTTCGACATCTCCTGCGAGCGGAGGAGCTTCTGCGCGCGACCGATGTCCGCCCACACAAGCGCGCGGGCCCGCCCCGCGTCCTGCCCGCGCTTGTCGAGCGCCGCCTCCCACGAGCCGGGTGCCGAGACGAGGACGGTGAAGACCTCCTCGGGGTGGTAGCGCGCCTCCAGCATCCGGTAGGCGACGGCGAAGGTGCGCTCGCTCCGCCCGCCCGGCACGTCGCCGCGCTCCAGGTAGTCGCGCCACTCGCGCTTCAGCTTCTTGTAGGTGAGCCGCTCGTCGAAGATCTTCTGCCACTCGTCGAGCCGCTCGAAGTCCGGCACCGGCAGCTGGATCTCGAGCTCCACCGTCCTCGCCCCGGCGTCCCGCGCCAGGGGCTCGAGGAGCTTCACCGCCCGCGGCGTGAGCGAGCCCCAGCTCCGGTGATCGGGGAGGACGTTGCCGGTGACGGTGAGGAAGCGGGCGGAGCGGCCGGCGTAGCACTCGACGCCGCGCTCATGGTTCAGGAACTCGGGGACGACGAGGCCCTGCGGGACCGCCGCGAAGATGCGGAGCCCCCTGCCGCTCGGCGTCACCTCGGCGTAGCTCTGCACCTCGGCGAGGAGCGCGCGGGCGAAGTCGGAGAGCTTCCCGTCAGTGATGCAGTTGTCGAGGTCGATGCCGGCGATGCCGTGCTCGCCCAGCATCATGTAGCCGACGCCGGCGAGCTTCCTGCCCGCCTCGAGCGCGTCGGCGAGCGAGCGCCACGTCTTGTCGTTGTTCGTGGTGGAGGTCGGGTACTTCGCTGGCTTCGCACCCGGCTTCTTCGGCGGCAGGAACTTCCACGCCGTCCAGCGGCGGTTGCCGGCGAGCTCCTGTGGCACTACCTCTGCGATGTTCTGCGCTAGCGTGTTGCTCCCTGACGGGGCTTCCGCTACATTGCTCATGCGCGGCCCCCTCCACGGGGCCCGGCGGAACAGCGAGGGGCCTGCCGACTCGACGGCAGGCCCCTCTTGTACCACGTACCCCGCTGTGTGGCGAGCCTGTTCCTCACTGCGACCGAGCGTACATCTCAGCCAGTGCGTCAGCCGCGACCTTCTCCCGGGGCGTCCTGGGGTGGTTGTCCGGCAGATCGTCAAACATGCAGACGCCGTAGCCCCGAGCGACGAGCCAATGCCCGAAGTCGATGGCGGTGTCCGGGCAGCCGACGACCACCTTGGTGACGAGGCGCCCCTCGTCGTCCCGCACCTCGACGATCGTGTGGGTCATCGCGCGCACCTCGCGGCGAAGACGATCGCCACCGCCATCCACGGCATGATGACCCACACCGCGACCGGGATCCAGTAGAACGGCCAGCGAGCGGGGTTCACGCGAACGCCTCGAGCGCCGCGGCAAGCCTGCGCACGTCCGCCTCGTAGGGCGCCGCCTCGGGCATCTGCGAGAGCGCTCGCACGGTGCAGAGCGCCACGCGCACGGAGCCCGTGACCCGCGCGACCGCCATCGCCCGACGGATGTCGCTCGCGTCCGCAAGGCTGATGTGTGCGGAGCCGACAATCATGTCGATCGCGATGACCTGCACACGCACGCGCTGGGGCGCTGTCGGATCCATGAGCTGGGACAGAGCCGCCGCAGCCTCGTTGAGCCGCTCCACCGCTTCCTCGTAGGTGAGCCGTACCATGGTCTCAGCCCTCCTTCTTGTCGATGATCGCGAGGATGCGGTCCAGCTCGAGCCGCGCCCGCTGCTCCTCCTCGGGCGTGTGCTTGTCCGCCTCGCGCAGCACGTCCAGGTGCGGGCGCAGGAAGCCCCACGCTCCGATCACCCGGCCGAAGAGGCGCTTGTCCAAGATCGTCGCAGCAGTCTCGCTCATTGGTCCCTTGCTCACCATGGTGTCACCCCTGGTACTGGTAGATCCGTCCGTCGTCACCGACGTACAGGTCGCGCTCGCCGGCCCGCTTCGACGCCTCGTCCAGAATCGTTGCGGCGGGCTCCGGCCAGTCACCGTCCCAGAAGCCCGCGCCGTGCCCGTTGCGCGTGAGCCAGAAATCGTGGCCAGCGTTTTCCCACCGCGTACCGATGTGCTCGGCGTTCGCCACCTGGAACGTAGCACACTCGAAGATCATCCGGTCGAGCGTCTCCAAGTCGATGTCCTCCGCGGTGTAGCCCGCGTCGGTGAGTGAGCGATCCGGGTGCGGTTCCTCCTCACACGAGCTAGCCCACAGCGCCGCTTCGATGTAGGCGAGGGTGAAGGTGTCCACGGGTCGAGTCTGGATTATCCCAGCGTGCATGATCTCCTCCGCATCGTCTTACCGCGAGTGATACTCACTGCGAACCCGCGGCGAGCAAGCCACCGGGCGAGCCTCCGCGCAAGGGGGAGACCCTCGGCGCGGAGGTAGGCCCGGCACTCGCCCGCTGCGAACGCTGTCACGTGGTACGCGCGCACGCTGTCACCGCACGCGCTTGGGGAGCCGGGCGAGAGTCGCGCGGGCCTTGTCAGCGCGCTTGCGGATCTCCTCCGCATCCCGGTTCACGTTCGCGATCTGGGTCGAGAGTCTAGCGCGCAGATCGGCGAGCGCCTCCCGCTTGAGGTCCGGGACCATGTGCTCCTCGAGCTCGGCGCGGTCGCGGTAGGAGCAGCCTCCGCACGAGGAGCCGCCCTCGTAGCGCCGGCCCTCGTACTCCACCGACGCCTCCACGATCACCACACACCAGGCGTAGTCATTTCCGCGGGCGAGCTCCGAGCGGATCCACTCCTCTTGCTGCTTGTCCGTCTCGGGGTCGACGGCGGAGCAGTTGCCCTCGAACGGGATGTCCTCCGGCTCGATCTTCAGGTCGTATGTCACTTTGAGTGTGCGAGACATGGTGAGCCCCCTCACAGCCACTCGTGTTTGAGAGAATAGCCCGCGCGGAAGTGCCCGCGCCGCGGCGTGAACGGGCGGCCCGCGTTCTCGGGTTTCGCGCCGTCTCCCTTGTCCTTCATCCCGTGGAGCGCGTAGGAGAGGCTGTTCACGAGGTGGAACCCCATGTCCATCCCGCACCCCGAGACGCGCACACCCTCGCGCCGACGGTCTACCGCGTAGCTCAGCGCGAGGCCGATCCAGTAGCAGGAGATCCAGTGGATCCGCCCGCCCTTCACCTTGTAGCAGCTGAGCACGCGCATCATGCCGGAGCGCGCGGTGTGCTTGTTCGCGACGTAGATCGTCGTACCGGGCGGGAGCATCTCGCGGAGTCTCTCGATCGCTTCCGCCTTCTCTTGCTTGTGAGCCATCGGGGTATCCTTTCACGTGTGAGAGTCTGACTGTTTATACATCTTGACGGACAACATAGCAAGCGCTCGCTTTGAACGCACGGGCGTGCGGCCCCCGGCGCTTGCTGCTCTACTACTTGCGAATCTTGTCACGGAGGACGCGCATGCGCGCGCCGATCTCGTCGCGCCGCGCGGCGTGCTCACAGTCGGGATCGGGACTCTCGTAGTCCCAGTGCGCGCATTCCTGGTCCAGCGCTGCGAGCTCGCGCGCGAGGTTGGCAAGCTCGATCGCGGGGCTGTGCTTGTCACTCATGGCGCTAGTCCTCCCACCTTGCCGCAGGGAACACCGCGCCGCACGACGTACAACGGATCGACGCGCTACCGTCGATCTTCCCTCGGCGGTCTTCCCACACGCCAGCGTCGCCGAAAAGATCCGCGCCGCACCCGTCGCACTGCTCCGCCTGCTCGTCCTCCACCAGAGTGATGTGCCCGCGTCGCACCTCGAAGAACACGCGCCGCCCGTTTATCTTTATGACGTACATAGCTAGTCCTCCTGGTCGGGCGAGTAGTAGACGGCCTCGAGCCACCCCTCGCCGAGATAGATGTAGCCGTGATCCTCGCCGACGCGCGCCTCACACAGCGGGCACTCGGCGCGGCGCGCGGTGTAGGGCCGGAGCGTCGGCGCGCGCATGCGCCGCAGGGGGCTGTCCTCCGCGAGCTTGTCTGTCAACTTGGCTTCCGCTCGCGTCACGCGTCCGGGGTGGTTCTCAGGCACCGGGCACTCGCACTCCGCGCCCGAATTGTAGGAGCGCACCTTGCGCCAGCGCCGGCCGGAGGAATCGCGGAAGCTGGCAGGGGGCAGGAAGTCTCCATATGAGCCCGAATTCCACACGAGCGTGCGCCACGATCCGCGCCATCCGCGGCGGCCCGAATCATAGGCGTGCTCGTTGCTCCACTCCGGCGCTCCGTCGTACCAGTAGCGCGCCCAGAATCGACCGCGTCCGGCGGTGTCGAGGATGCGCAGGGGGTGATCCGCCAGCTCACCACCCGTGAGTCCGTGAACCCACTCCACGCGCTGACGCTCGATCGGATCGAAGGTGGGGAACATGTCAGCACCCCGCGTCCTCTCGTGCTTCCTGCTCGGTAGCGAACGGCCCGCAAGCCTCACCGTCAGGGAGGCAACCCGGGAAGCAAGCCCACCAGTACCATCCCGATTCTTTACACTCGTAGTCCCCTCCCGCGATCCCGTCGGTGTGGAACACCTCGCACGACCCGTACTCACCGCCGTCCTCGTCCTTGAACGGATAGTATGCCATGGTCACATCCTCCCACCGGTGATGGTTCGCAGCACGCGCTCTCGCCTCTCATCGTCCATCCGGCGGAACCACCTCAGGATGGCGCGGATCACGGCTCGCCTCCCGCGCAGGCCTCGTGCATCGTAGCACCGCCCCGGTGGACCACGGGCGTCCGGTCGTCGTCGTTCGCCGGGAGCGGCTCGCCGCACACCGCGCAGGGGTCGGGTCGCTCGCACGCCTCGGAGCAGTAGTCCGAGTTCACGCCGCGGATGAGGGGGCCGCCGCACGTGGGGCACGCGGGCGCCTCGCCCGGCCCGTAATGCGCTGCTACTGGTGTGTGCGCCATCTGGTCAACCTTTCACGTTAGAGGGGGCTACGGTGTGAATGTACATGCTGGCGGTTTGTCTGTCAAGTGCTCAAAGGGCGGAATCGCCGAAAAGCACCCAACAGGGGCGCGGATATGGTGTCATGGCGTCGCTGCTAAGCCTTGATATTCCTTACCCCGATGACGGATGACACCATATTCGCTATAGACGTGAGGAGATCTGAGTAGAAGTAAGATCGTCCTATAGCATTCTCAGGGGTCCGTGTAGCGATTTTAGGCGTCACACGACATTGTGCTAGCAGTATCGCGGTGTTATGCATGACGTCTTGACTTGGAGCAGTCATTTCGGCTTGGCGGTCAAGTTGTGCTCATCGTACCTGCTCCGAGGCTGATAGAGGGGGCTCGCGCCTGACTGCCACACGGTGCTGAACGCCACGGCTAACTGACCAACTGTCAGTCACTCATACTTGATAGCCATGTCAATGCGAATGTCAGGGACCCCCGAGCTCGAGGCCCCCTACCCCCTCGGCTCGGAGGAGCGATTGGGGGCGGGGCCCCTCTCGCTAAAAATTCAGAGCAGTTTTTGAACATCTGTCATTTTGTAAGTCACTTGTTCAAATACTGGCCGAAAGACGCCTGCTTGCCTTCTGGCGCTCGCTCGTCTACCCTCGCGGGGAGAATGGCTGACGAGCACCACTTCCCGACTGCCATCGTCCCGGCCCAGCCGGGCTCGGTCGCGCAGCGCTTCGACAGGCTCGCGCGGGCCTTCGGTGACCCGATGGCGAAGCTGTTCCTGCTCCAGAGCGCGAAGGCACGCCACCCGCTCACCGGCGAGGCGACGGACAACCCCGACCTCGACATGCAGTTCAAGGCGGCGGCGGAGCTCATGCCCTACCGCTACCCGAAGCTGAAGATCCAGGAGAACCGCGGCGACGCCGGGGGTGGTGGCGGCGGCGTCGTCATCCAGATCAACCTCGGTGGCGAAGCACCGCCGACGATCGACGTGACCCCGCAGCCGGAGGTGGACCCCCTGTCATGAGCGCCCACACGAGCGAGTGCGTGTACGTCGCGGACGACAAGGCGTGGCTCGCGCCCGCCCCGGAGGGCTGCGCCGCACCCGAGGAGCACACCGCCGCGCCGCTCGAGGCGTGCTGCGGCGACGCGGGGTGCGACGGCGCCAGCTGCGCTCCGCCGCCCGACCCGATCACCATCGACGAGGCGCGAGCCGTGGTGGCGGGTGCCATCATGGCATCGCTGCGCAAGAGCATCGCCGAGGCGGAGATGCTCACTGAGGGTGCGCCGACCGAGACGGAGAAGAAGAACGGCGCGCTCTACGTCATGGCGGGGAAGGAGCTCTACACCTCGCTGAAGGTGATGAAGGCGCGGTTCGAGCGCCCGCGCATCCTCCGGCCCGAGCGCGGCGCGAAGGTGGTGCGGCGATGACGCTCGTCGTGATCGAGAGCCCCCTCGGCAGTCGCCGCGACGGCACCCGCGCCCCGGAGTCGGAGGTGAGGCGCAACAAGCGCTACCTCACCCTGTGCATGAGGGAGTCGCTCGACCGCGGTGAGGCCCCCTTCGCGAGCCACCGCCTCTACCCGGGCGTGCTCGACGACGGAGACCCCGCACAGCGGCAGCTGGGGATGGAGGCGGGCTTCGCCTGGGGCGGTCTCTGCCAGCTCGTCGCGGTGTACGTCGACTACGGCATCACGCCAGGCATGCAGGCCGGCATCAACTGCGCCCGCACCCGCGGGGCGCGCGTCGTGTTCCGCGTGCTCCCGTGCCCGGGCGTGGACTTCGAGGTGGCGCCGTGAACGCCACCTGCCTCTATTCTGCGGATCAGGACCCGCCTGCCCCGCCGCCGGAGCAGGCCCTCTGGCTCGCGGTGGTGGAGGCGGCGGTGCGCGACTGCCTCGAGCCGCGCTGCTGCTCGAACGCCGCGGTGGCGAGGGTCCTCCGTCGTCAGGCGCGCAGCTGGGTCCTCGGGTCTCCTGACTTCCTCACCGTGTGCGAGCTGGCCGGCGTGCAGCCCGAGTCCGTGCGCAACGTCGTGAGGCGGATGAACCCATGACCTCCCTCGTCCTCTGCCTGCTCCTCGCTGACACCCTCCGCCCCGGGGTCGTGGTGCAGGACGAGGGAGTGCGCCAGGGTCGCTCCGGGGTCGTCAACTGCGTCGGTACCGGGGTGGTGTGCAGCCTCTCGGCCGGCGTGTGGACGATCACCGCAGCGGGCGGCGGGGCGGGCACGGGGAGCTGCCTGGCGAGTAACTACGTCACGGCGGTGAACGCAGCAGGGGCACCCACTTGCTCGACGGTGGGGTGGACCGACGTGCAGAGCAAGCCGTCCGTCTTCCCGCCGGACACGCACTCGCACGGCCTCGATACGACCGACATCACCGGCACGCTCCCGCTCTCGAAGCTCACCGACGATGCCGCGGCGAGCAAGTGCTTGCTCTCGGGCGGAGCTGGCGACCCGGCGTGGAGCACCTGCCCCGGCGGTGGGCCAGATCTCTCCGGCGAGCCGTTCGTCACCTCGGCGACGAGCGCGAACCTCACCACCGAGCGGGTCCTCACGGCGGGCACGAACACCACGGTCGACACGGCGACGGCCGGGCAGATCAAGGTGAACGTGGCGGACGCCGCCGCGGGGGCGAAGGGCGCGGTTCAGCTCGCCGGGGACCTTGGTGGAACGGCTGCGTCGCCCTCGGTATCCGACGATTCGCACGCGCACGGCGCCACCACGATCTCTGGGCTCGATGCGGGCGACACCACGACGGGCACCTTCGCGGCGGCGCAGATCCCGGCCGCAACGTCGAGCGCGAAAGGCGGCGTGATCGTGCCGGCCGCGGACTGCAACGCCGCGGCGACGGCCAAGGTGCTCTACACCGCCTCGAGCAACACCTTCTCGTGCGGCACCGACCAGACGGGCGGGGGCGGCGGTTCCGTCGCGCTCGCTTCCGACGTGGGCGCGAACAGTACGACGCTCGTCCAGACGTGGCCCGCGATCACCTTCACCGCGAACAAGACCAATATCATCGATGGCGTGTACGTCGTGACGACGGCGAACGCCTCCACGGGCACGCCGCGGCCAGGGATCCTCACCGGCGGTCTGCCGACGGGGACGGTGTGCACTTTCCAGCAGGTCGTGACCACAGCGGCTGCTCCGGTCAACTACATCCTCACCGCCGCGAACACCGCCACGGCGGCGGGCACGGCGCCGGGCACGTACAACCACACGATTCCGTTCTGGTGCGTGTGCACCGGAGCGAGCTGCGCCTCGACGACCTTGAAGCTGGCGATTGCCTCCGAAGGTGCGATACAGGTGTACGCGAAGGCTGGCAGCTTCTACCGGCAGCAAACCTTACCGTAGGGGGTTCACATGGCACGCGCAGCAGAGACGTACCTCATGGCGATCGAGCCAGAGGGGACGGAGTGGAAGTTCACCTTTGGTGTCTGGATCGCTGGTCCGGATGTGGCCCCGGACCAGATGTGGAGCGGCTCGGTGTCGTGCAACCTCACCGGCGCGGACACGCTCGCGACGTTCGAGGCGAAGCGGGCACAGGCCATCCGAGACGCGGCGACGAGCATCGGCGCCTCCATTGCGGCGAATCAGGTGCTGCTCATCACCTTCAAGGCGGGCTAGATGAAGATCCTGCTCCTGACGATCGGCGTGGTCTTCATCCTCGCCGGGCTCCTCTGGCCGGCGAGGAGGCACCACCGGAAGAGGCGGCGCGCGGGGGCGGAGGCGGCGGTGGACCGCGCCATGCCTGAGCTCGACGAGCGGCGGCGCGAGTACGAGGTGAGGAACCTCCTGCGGAGGCGGGTGCGATGACCACCGCGCCGCTCCTCGGGAGGCTCCGCCTCGCGCAGGCCGTCTACGCCAACGTGGCGGTGGACGCCTCACCCGACCTCGTCTTCGACTGGCAGGACTTCTCGAAGTACACCGCGCTCGCGTTCGTGGTGGTGAACAAGGGCGCGAACCCCGTCGTGGTGACGCCGGAGATGAGCCCCGATGCGGAGCACGTCGTCACGGTCGGCACGGGGGTGCCCGAGGCGGTGACGGTGCCCGCGGGCGGCTGCTCCTACGACCCGTACGGCGTCGACATCCTCGCGCGCTTCTGGCGCGTGTGGCTCTCGTCGGTGGCCGGCACGTCGGTCGACGTGTACGTCTACGGGATCCTGCGCACGTGAAAGTTCCCTGCTACTGGCCGGCGCTGCTCCCGGCGATCGAGAAGGCGGGGCACGAGCCTGTGCTGATGCCGGTCGAGTGCCGCACCTGCGAGAGGTACGAGGACTGCGTTGTGAGGCCCGACGGCGGCATGGTGATCTGCCTGCTCTGGAAGGAGCGTAAGCGTGGGTAGGTCCCTCCGCTACAGCGCGCCGCCTGTCATCGGCGCGTTCATGCGCTGCGGCAAGTTCATCCGCGGGCTCATGGGCCCGTTCGGATCGGGCAAGTCGACCGCGGCGGTGGTCGAGCTCGTGCGCCGCGCCACGGAGCAGGCGCCCGACGCGAACAAGCTCCGGCGCACGCGGTGGGCGATCATCAGGAACACTTACCCCGAGCTCCGCGACACGACGCGGAAGACCTTCGAGGAGTGGGTGCCGACCGCGGACGCGCAGGAGGGGTGGCTAGAGCAGGAGTTCAGCTTCACGCTCCGTATCCCGCTGCCGGACGGCACGAAGGTCGAGGCGGAGTTCCTCTTCCGCGCTCTCGACCGCCCCGAGCACGTGAAGAAGCTCCTCTCCCTCGAGCTCACGGGCGCGTGGATCAACGAGGCGCGCGAGGTGCCGTTCACCGTCGTGAAGATGCTGATGGGCCGCGTCGGCAGGTTCCCGCGCAAGCTCGACGGCGGGCCGACGTGGTTCGGCATCATCATGGACACGAACCCACCCGACGATGACTCGTGGTGGTACAGGATGTTCGAGGAGCAGAAGCCCGGCAACGCGGAGATCTTCAAGCAGCCGGGTGGCTACGACCCGGGCGCCGAGAACCTCGAGAACCTCCCCAAGGGCTACTACGACAACCTCGTGATGGCGAACCCGGATCCGAACTGGATCAAGGTTCACGTTCACGCGCAGTACGGCCCCACCATCACCGGGAAGCCGATCTACCCGGAGTACAAGGACAACGTCCACACGGTCGAGCCGGTCAAGGTCCCGCTCCTGCCGATCGAGTTCCCGCTCCTCCTCGGCGTCGACTTCGGGCTCACGCCGGCGGCGGTCATCGGGCAGCGCGACCCGCGCGACATGCAGATCCAGTGGATCGACGAGCTCGTCGCCGAGGACCTCGGCGCCGTGCGCTTCTTCGAGGACCTCGCGCGCTACCTGCGGAGCACGTACACGGGCAAGGCGGTGAAGGGCACGGGCGACCCGGGCGGCGACATCCGCTCCCAGGTCGACGAGCGCACGCCGTACGACATCGCGCACGCGCAGGGCATCCCGCTCGTGAAGGCCCACACGAACGACCCCGAGCTCCGGCGCGAGGCGGTGGCGCGGCCTCTCTCCCGCCTCACGCTCCTAGGCCGCCCCGGGCTCGTGGTCTCGACGAAGTGCCGCGTGCTTCGCAAGGCGATGAACGGTGCGTACTGCTACAAGCGCGTGGCGGTGGCGGGCGAGGATCGCTTCAAGCTCGAGCCCGACAAGAACCCCTTCTCGCACGTCGCAGAGGCGGGGCAGTATTTGAACCTCGGTGAGGGTGAGGACGCGAGTGCGTTGACGAGTGACAGTAAGTCAAGTAAGCAGAAGTTCAAGGTGAAGATGGCCGGCGCTCGGCGCCACTACCGGAGGGCGTGATGGACGCCAAGCAGATCGTGCAGCGGCTCGGGCAGCTGCGGACGAACCGCACCAAGATCGAAGCAAAGTGGGAGGAGATCGACCGCTACATCCTCCCGCTCCGGCAAGGCGACTTCGCGCAGACCATCACGCAGGAGACCTCGAAGGACTGGTCGACCGTCGACGTGTGGGACTCGACCGCGCCGATCGGCGCGGAGCGGCTCATCGCGATGCTGCACGCTTCGCTCCTCTCTGGCCGCTGGTTCGGCGCGAAGTTCCGGCGCACGAAGGCGAACCAGGACCCGAAGGCGCGCAAGGCCCTCGACGACCGCATTGACATGACGTTCGACGCGCTCGAGTCGTCGAACTTCGACCTCGAGATGGTCTCCGGCATCACCGACTGGGTGGGCTACGGGAACGGCGCGCTGAAGCATGCGGCGACCGACGACCTCGTCTGGAAGGGCATGGACTTCGGGTGCGTGGCGCTGCGCGAGCTCTTCTTCGAGGACGACTGGCGGGGGCTGCCCTACCGCGCGTTCCTGCCGCTCAGCTGGACGGCCACGCAGATCATCTCGAAGTTCAAGAAGGAGGACGGCTCGCTCCCACCTGGCTTCCCCGAGAAGCTCAAGAAGATGGACGAGACCGGGGACGAGACGAAGCACGAGGTCATCTACGCGGTCTACCCGCGCGACGGCGCGAAGCCGATGGGCAGCGAGAAGTCGCGCGCGCCGGAGCTCCGCCCGTGGGCGACGAAGTACGTCCTCACCGAGGGGCTCTTCGTGCTCGAGGAGGGTGGGCTCTACGACTTCCCGCTCTACGTGCTGCCGTGGATGAAGTCGGCCACGTCGCAGTGGGGCTACGGCCCCTCCCTCCTCTCGCTCCCGACGGTGAAGCTCGTGAACTCGCTCGAGGAGACGTACGTGAACTCGGGCGCGAAGGCGGTCGACCCGGTGACGCTCGTCACCGAGCGCGGGCTCCTCACCGACCTCGACCATAGCCCCGGCGGGCTCGTGACGGTGCGCTCGCTCGACGACATCGACGTGCTCGAGTCGAAGGCGCGCTTCGACGTGTCCGACGCGCTCCTCGCCGACCACCGCATGATGCTGCGCAAGCACTACCGCGAGGACGACATCGGGCTGCGCGACTCGCCGGCGATGACGGCGACCGAGGTGAACCGGCGCTTCGTGCAGTCGAACCGGAACCTCTCGCCGCAGACGACGTACTGGAAGAAGCGGCTTGCCGGCCCGGTGGTGCAGGCGACGTACAACATGCTCTACCGCGCGGGCGAGTTCGACAAGCTCGACCCGCTGCCGCCCGGGGAGCCGGTGCAGATCCAGTTTTTCGGCCCGCTCATGACGGCGATGCGCGACGACGAGGTCGCGAACATCGAGCGCCTCATCACCGCGAAGAGCGCGATGGTGAAGATGGACCCGGGCTCCCGCGCGAAGCACGTGCTGAAGGACGACGCCGCGATGCGCGAGATGGCGGAGCGGCTCTCGACGCCGGCGTCGATGCTCGCCTCGGACCAGGAGGTCGAGGAGGCGGTCGCGCAGGAGCAGCAGATGGCCGCGCAGGCGATGCAGGCGCAGACCATGAAGAGTGCGGCCGAAGCGGACCGCGCGAAGGCGGGCGCCGACCAGATGCGCCAGGAGGCGGAGGCGTGAAGGACAGGTTCGGGAAGGAGATCGGGCGGCCCCTCGATGGTCAGGGGCGCCCGCTGAAGATCGTCTCGAAGCCGTTCACCAGCATCCCGCAGGAGCGGTGGGATCTCACCTTTGGCAAGAAGCCGAAGCAGGAGAAGGAGAAGAAGCGTGGCTGACGAGAAGGTGGCGGAGGTGCTGCGGGCGAAGCTCGCGGGGAAGGCGCGCATCGCGCAGGCGGTACTCGACACGCCGGAGGGAAAGGCGTTCTTCGAGGTGCTCCGCTCAGAGTTCTTCGTGCGGCTCGACGACGCGAAGGACGAGCGGCAGACGATCTTCAAGGCCGGGCAGGCGGACGTGATCGCCTACATCATGCAGCTGGAGCACCACGGGAGGTAGCATGCTCGACAGGATGAAGTGGCTGATGGAGGGCGAGGGCGGCGGCGCGGGTGGCGGGGCCGCGGACTGGCGCGCGGTGCTGCCGGAGACGATGCGCGCGGACCCCGCGCTGAAGGACTTCAAGGACGTGGGCGCGCTCGCGCAGTCGTTCATCGAGACGAAGAGCCTCGTCGGGAAGTCGATCCGCCCGCCGGGGCCCGAGGCGAAGCCGGAGGACAAGAAGGCGTTCGTCGATCGGCTCCTCCAGATCGAGCCCGCGCTCGTGTACGCGCCCGACGGCGATCCCGCCGCAGTGGAGCGCATGTGGCGGCGGCTCGGGCTCCCGTCGAAGCCCGAGGAATACGAGGTCCCCGAGGACGCCACGAAAGCGGGCCTCGATGTGAACGACCTCCGCGCGCTCGCGGCGAAGACGAAGCTCACGAAGGGGCAGTTCCGGGACCTCGTCGCGACGATGTCGGCGGCGACGCTCGAGCAGAAGCGGCTCGCCGCGCTCGACAAGGTCGCGCTCGAGCAGGAGTGGGGCGAGGCGAAGGAGGAGCGCACGCTCGCGGCGCACGCGGCGGCGATGAAGATGGGCCTCGACGAGAGCGAGGTGAAGGCCCTCACGCCGAAGCAGCTGCGCGCGTTCTTCGCTGTCGCGAAGGCGGTGGGCGTGAATCGCTCCGAGTTCCGTCGGCAGGCGGACGGCGGGGGCGGAGCGGAGCCGCTCGCGCCCGGGGAGGCGCAGCGCCAGATGGACGAGATCCGCGGAAATCCCCACTACTTCGACGCCTACACGAACCCGTCGGAGCACAGGCGCCTCGTGTCGCGGATGTCCGAGCTCGCTGCGATGGCGTACCCGCAGCGGTGACGAAGTAGTTGACGACCTCGGTCGTCGGTCTGTACGCTACGAGCACAATCCGGGAGGGGCGGGGATTCCCGAAAAGGCCCCCTCCGCCTCCCGGCCCCCACGGGTGGGTGATCCCGAAGCCAGTCGGGCCCGGCTCTCCTTCAGCGGATTCCTCGCGGCGCTCCCACATGAGCCCGCGACCTGTCGCGGAGGAGGCCCGACATGGCCATCGCAGTGAACGACATCGGCACCCACTTCGTGAAGACGTTCGAGTCGAACGCCATCCACCTCGCGCAGCAGAAGTTCTCGAAGTTCCGGAACAAGGTCACCGAGAAGAGCCCCGGCGCGAGCGAGAAGCACAGCTTCCGCACGGTCGAGGCCCGCGGCGCGATGGTTGCTCGCGTCGGTGCGCCCGGCGAGACCGGCTCGAAGCGCACCGCGACGGTGTACGTCGACACGCAGTTCAACGACCGCGTCGTGTCGACGCTCGAGTACGCGACCGCGGACTCGTGGTCGAAGCCCGACATGCGCCGGATGCTCGAGGACCCGAACTCCGAGATCTACCGCGCGATGGTCCCGCAGGTCGGCCGGCAGTACGACGACCTCATCGTCGCCGCGTTCCACGCTGCCGCGTACGACGCGCTCGGCACGGCCAACGCCTTCGGCGCGGTCGGCACGAACCCGACCCTCGGCGGCGCCGGCACCGCGTTCGCGTTCGGCCTCATCGCGGACTGCCTGGAGGCGTTCAACTCCGACGACGTGGACCCCGACGAGCAGAAGTTCCTCGCGGTCCCGCCCGCGGCCATCACCGCGATCCTGAACGAGCCCAAGGCGACGAGCTCCGACTACGTCAGCGCGAAGGCGCTCATGTCCGGGCAGGCGGTCGACGGGTACATGGGCTTCAGCTGGATCATGTCGAACCGGCTGAACCACCCGATCGCCGGCGAGTCGTACTGCCAGGCGTGGACCCGGGACGCGATGGGCCTCCTCATCCTGAAGGACATCGAGTTCCAGTCGAGCGTCGAGGGCACGCTGTCCTTCGACACGATCGTGCGGCTCTCGATCGACGCCGGCGCGGTGCGCATCCAGGAGAAGAAGTGCAAGCGCATCCGCATCGTGGGGTAGGGGCGCGGGACCTGAACTGAAGGCGCCCCGGTGGCTCGCGCTGCCGGGGCGTCTTCGCACAAGGAGACGAGACCATGAAGAAGATGCTCTTCGCAGTGCTCGCGCTCGCCGCCTCCGCGGTGCAGGCGCAGACGAACACCAACGTCTACGGCATCAACTACCAGACCACGGTCGCCGCGGGTGGCGCGATCGACACGGGGGTGATGGATCTCCGCCGGGTCGAGAGGATGCAGGTCGCGCTCGCGAACGCCTCCGGTGCG